>Ga0209270_1000079_pt1 | contig 245057 bp, 212 predicted proteins | sample MTBAKSrepl1MetaG_FD_187456 | JGI IMG/M metagenome (GOLD analysis project Ga0209270, IMG submission 187456) | Enrichment culture microbial communities from Arthur Kill intertidal strait, New Jersey, USA, that are MTBE-degrading - MTBE-AKS1... | ecosystem: Environmental > Aquatic > Marine >...
ATGAAGAAAAGGAACTCATACATAGTGTTTTCGACTTTGCTGATATATTCGTAAAAGAAGTGATGGTTCCCTCAACTCAAATGGTTACGATCGGGATCAACATGCCTATTGACCAGGTAAAACAAATAATTCTGGAAGAACAATTTACCCGTTATCCCGTCATAGGGAAAGATCTGAATGACATCAGAGGCACTCTCCACGCCAAAGACTTTTTCAATACATTGTTGAAGACTAACAATATAATGATACGGAGAATCATCAAGCCACCTCTTTTTGCCCCTGAAACAATGAAGATCAGCTTTCTCTTACGGGAGATGCAAAAGAAAAGAGTACATATGGCAATAGTAATAGATGAGTATGGTTCTGTTGCAGGGCTTGTCACACTTGAGGACCTTGTTGAAGAAATCATTGGTGAGATACGCGACGAGTTCGATACTGAAAGCCCCGTCATCCACCTGAAGGACGGAAGCGTAATCATAGATGCATCGATCAATCTCAGGGATCTCCACGATGACCACGACATCGCTATACCTGAGTCTCCAGAATATGAAACCCTCGGCGGTTTTATCGTCACATCGCTCCAGAAAATACCGCAACCAGGCGATGAAATACAGGTAAACGGACAGCGATTAAAAATTATTGAGATGGTCGGCAAGAGAATAGCGCGGGTGAAGCTCGAAAAAATAGGAGAAGAAATCCCCGAGGAAAAATAAGTCCATGCCGTTGAATGCTTACAGCCTTCCTAATGTTCTATGAGCATTTTGTTTTTTTTACGGTTTCCTGTATAATTTCTTTTTGCAATGAGAAAAAAGATTTCCATAATCGGTTCCGGAAATGTCGGTGCGACAACTGCACTGCTTGCCCTGCAGTCCGGGATTGCTGATATCGTATTACTTGATATAGCGAAAGGAATTCCCCAGGGCAAAGCACTTGATATGGCTGAGGCATGCCCGCTCTGGGATGTATCATCCAAGATCAAAGGGACAAACAACTATGCTGATACAGCAGGTTCCGATATTGTTGTTATCACGGCTGGTTTCCCAAGAAAGCCGGGAATGTCAAGGAGCGACCTTTTGCACGCTAATGCTCATGTCGTCAAGGCATCGTGTAGAGAGATCGCAAAATTCTCTCCAGATGCTATCATTATCGTTGTAACCAATCCAATGGATGTCATGGCACAACTGGCATGGAAAACAACCGAGTTTTCCTGCAAGCGGGTAATGGGAATGGGTGGCATGCTCGATGCATCACGTTTAACAGCATTCATTTCCTGGGAACTACAGGTTGCGCCAAAAGACATCGAAACACTCGTTCTCGGGGGACACGGAGATGACATGATTCTGCTCTCTCGCTTTACTTCCGTCAAAGGTATCCCGCTGACAGAACTCATGTCAAAAAAGAAGATTGAGTCGTTAATTGAAAGGACAAGAAAAGGTGGTGCAGAAATAGTCCATCTCTTGCGGACCGGAAGTGCATATTATGCTCCCGCAGCGGCAACATTTCATATGATAAAGGCAATCCTCCTTGATGAGAAGCGCCTGCTCCCCTGCTCTGCATACCTCAATGGAGAATACGGTATCAAAGACCTCTACATGGGGGTCCCGGTTATCCTCGGCCAAGGCGGTGTCGAAAAAATCATAGAGATAAAACTACCGAGGGAAGAAAAAATGCAGTTCAGGAAATCAAGTGAACCTGTAAGAAGGTTATTAAAAACACTCTCACTATAGCGGAGGTTGCATGGAAAAAACACTTGCGATCTTGAAACCAGATGGCACAAGGAAAAATATTATCGGAGAAGTGATAAAGAGATTCGAGGAAAAGGGGCTCAGGATTACGGCACTCAAAATGCTCAGACTCTCTCAAGATGAGGCACGGCTATTTTATATTGTACACAGCAAAAAACCTTTCTATGATAGTCTCACGAGTTTTATGTCAGAAGGTCCTATCGTGGTTATGGTAATAGAAGGAGGACATGCAATTACTCTGGTACGAGAGATTATGGGGGCAACGAATCCAAAGGATGCTGCCCCTGGCACGATCAGGGCTGACTTTGCTTCAGATGTTGAGCACAACATTGTCCATGGTTCAGACTCAAGAGAATCTGCTGCTTACGAGATACCTTTTTTCTTTTCGTCCCTTGATATATTCTAAGATGTTCTCATAACACATGTCATATATGCAATCCTCAGCGTTCTCTTCAGTATACACATAAGGACAGGCTCTGTTAACCCCGTATATCTCTTTGTTTACCGTATCTATATTGACTTTCAATCTTCAAAAAAAGTATATTTATAAATAGGATGTTTGAGAAATTTACAGAACGTGGAAGAAAGGTAATTATATACGCAAAGGAAGAAGCTGAGAAACGTCAAAATGATTATCTTGGCACAGAACACCTCTTACTTGCTGTTTTAAAAGAAGAAGATGGCCTCCCCGTTGCAATCCTCAAACGAATGGGGATAACCCCTGAGGAAACCCGTCTTGAGATAGAGAGAAACCTCCCTCAAGGGACAAATATCATGACCTTTGGGGACATACCCTTCACTCCTCGCGCAAAAAAGGTTCTTGAACTTGCTGTTGAAGAGGCGCGGCTCCTCGGTCACAACTATATCGGAAGTGAGCATATTCTTCTTGGTTTAATCAGGGAAGAAGAAGGGATAGGAGGAAAGATACTCCGAAATCTCGGGGCCAATCTCCTCGGTGCGCGACAGCTCACGATCAACTTCTCGATCAGAGCGCATACCTCCACAAAAGAGAAAAGAAGCACAACACCAGCACTCGATGAGTTCGGAAGAGACCTGACATATCTGGCAAAAGAAGGGAAACTCGACCCGGTCATTAGCAGGGAGGATGAGATCGAGCGCCTCATACAGATACTGGGGAGGAGAATTAAGAACAACCCGGTCATTATCGGCGAACCAGGCGTTGGGAAGACAGCAATCGTCGAAGGACTCGCCCAAAAAATTATATCGGGGGACATTCCCGATAGCCTGATCGGGAAACGGATTGTTTCTCTGGATCTCGGAGCACTTATTGCAGGGACAAAATACAGGGGTCAATTCGAGGAGAGGCTTAAGATTGTTATGAAGGAAATCATCCAGTCAGATAGCGTCATTCTCTTCATTGATGAACTACATACCCTTATCGGTGCCGGGGCTGCCGAAGGGTCTGTAGATGCATCGAGCATGTTGAAGCCTGCTCTTTCACGCGGGGAGATACAGTGTATCGGTGCAACGACGCCCGATGAGTACAGGAAATATATTGAGAAAGATGGTGCCCTTGAACGACGTTTTCAGCCAATCACCATTCAGCCCCCGAGCATCGAAAATACCATCAATATCCTTAAGGGACTCAAGTCACGATATGAGTCGTTCCATAAAGTAAAAATCAATGATATTGCGATAGATGTCGCTGCACGTCTATCTGACCGGTACATATCCGATCGATACCTCCCTGACAAGGCAATTGATGTCATTGATGAAACAGGTTCAAGAATCAAACTGAAGCGATATACCCCGCCACAAGAATTGAAGGATCTCGAGAATGACATACAGAAATTCTCACGTGAAAAAAACTTATACATTAAACTCCATGATCTTGAAAAGGCTTCTTCTGTGCGTCACGAAGAAGAGAGGCTCAAACGGCTCCATGAACAATTGCATAAACAATGGATAGATAATCTCAACAAGGAAACCCCTTCCATTCAGGAAGGGGATATTGAGTACACCGTATCAAAAATGACCGGGATACCGCTCTCGAAACTCGAGGAAAAAGAATCAGAGAAACTCATAAAGATGGAATCTAACCTCCACAGAAGAATCGTTGCTCAGGATGAAGCTCTCAAGGCAGTTTCAAAAGCCATACGGCGGTCACGGGCTGGTCTGAAGTCCAACAAGAAACCAATCGGTTCTTTCTTTTTCCTCGGTCCAACAGGTGTTGGAAAGACAGAACTTGCTAAGGCCCTTGCATGGTTTATGTTCGACGATGAGTCTTCTCTCGTGAAACTGGACATGTCCGAATACATGGAGCGTTTTAACGTATCCAGGCTTACCGGGGCTCCCCCTGGCTATGTAGGATATGAAGAGGGGGGACAACTGACTGAGAAAATCAGAAAGAAACCGTACTCGGTTATCCTCTTTGATGAGATAGAGAAAGCACACCCTGATGTTTTTAATATCCTCCTGCAGGTACTCGATGAGGGGGTACTCACTGATAATTTCGGGAGAAAGGTAGACTTTCGGAATACGGTCATCATTATGACCTCAAACCTAGGAGCCCGCTTGATTGAGAAGGCTACCCCGCTCGGTTTCCAGAGTAGCTCACCTGAGACTACTTACGAAAAGATAAAGGAAAATGTTCTTACCGAACTGAAAAAAACATTCAACCCGGAGTTTCTGAATCGCGTCGATGAAACAGTAGTCTTTCATCCGCTTACAAAAGAACATCTCTTATCCATCATTGATCTCCTCATTGAAGAAACAAATCTCATGCTGCTTGAACAGGATCTCGTTGTAACAATCTCACAGGAAGTGAAAGAATGGCTCATTAGAAAATATTATCAACCCATATATGGTGCACGACCAATGAGAAGGGCGGTACAGAAAGAGATACAAGACCTGCTTTCCGAAGAAATCCTTAAGGGAAAATTCAAAGGAGCTAATAAAATAAAGGTCATCTTGCAAGGTGATACCCCTGCTTTTATAGATATCGAGGAAACGGTTTCCATCTTATCGAGTACGAACTAGTCAAACGGCAAATCTGTCCACACAGTTTACAGGTTGTTTCTTTTTGTATTACAATGCACTGACGGAACACATTATTTATGCTTAGCAGGAAAGTATAAACCCGAAAAATGCATTTATCAGGAGCATAGTTGACTGAAAAGTCTTTTGTCCCGACAAAAGTCGGGATTGAAATCAAAATGCTTTGAAAGCGACTGTGCCTCTGATTCAATAATCAATTGCATTTTTTGGGTTAAGTATTCAGAAGATGAAGAGTAAAGCAATTTTTATTGTCATTATTTTTATTATCGGAATCGCTATTATTTTCCTGATGGTGCACCATGCCGATAGACCCGGAATCCTACCCCTTGGGAGCGTCGCTCCTGATATTGAGCTTATCGATAGCAGTCAAAACACGCTCAGGCTCTCCGAACTAAAGGGGTCTGTTGTATTTATAAACTTTTGGTCCACATGGTGCGATCCCTGCATAGAAGAATTACCTTCTATCGAGACACTCTATAGGCACTTCTCGAATAACCCCCGCTTTCAGGTTATAACGATCCTCTTCAAAGATGACAGGCAGAAGGCACTCAGGTATATGAAGGAAAACGGCTATACCTTCCCCGTCTACCTCAATCCTGATGGCTCGGCTGCAAAAAAATTCAATATCACAGGCGTACCGGAAACGTTTATCATTGACAAGCACGGTGTCTTAAGGAAAAAAACAATCGGACCTGCAGAGTGGGATTCACCCGTTGTCTTAAAAACGCTCCATAATCTGATCAATGAACACTAGCCATGGGACGGGTCGGACATCCTGATCCAGCTCTCCTTTTCATAGGAACACTCTACGCCGATAAAAGCATCCTGCAAGATACCCATGAGCTCCTTGTAAGAAACTTTGGGGAAATTTTACTGACAAGTCCTTCCATGCCCTGGGACTATTCGACCTATTATCATGATGAAATTGGGTATCCGCTATTGAGACGGTTTCATTTCTTTAAAACCCTCATTACTCCTGCCTGCCTTACAGACATTAAACTTAAAACAAATGATATTGAAGATATACTATCGCTTGAGGGCAGAAGACGCATAAATCTTGACCCCGGGTACCTGACCCTGTCTCAGATAGTACTTGCTTCTACAAAAAATTATTCACATCGCATCTATTTAGGGAAAGGAATATTCGGTGAAGTAACGCTCATTTACAGGAACAAGACATACAAACCGCATCTTTTTACCTACAGGGATTATCAGGACAACACATATATTGAACTATTTCTAAATGCAAGAGAACTGCTGAAAAAGATGTCATGTTGATTCACCACAGTCTTCTGTCTCAGATTTTCTGGTCTCGATAACCAGCGTGAAGAGCACACAGTGTAACAAACAAAAAATCCTCTCCCTTGATGGTCGGAAACTCGCAGGGGAGAGGAGGGGAGAAAATGGTTTCTTTTGTGATAATCTCCAGAGGAACCTCATTTCTGTTTGAATATTTGTAGGTGGATATATCTTTATATCGGATTTTTATTATTCTTCCCTGTGTCTTAGAAAGGTGTGGATATCGAGTTCCATATCTGCATATTTTTTCAGGTGGGAGATTTCAGGTGGCCATTGTTCCGGCTCCGGCTCTTTCAGGAAAATGTTGATCTGCTCGCTCGTAAGTCCTTCTATTTCTTCCCTGGGTATGATGCCTTCGCCGATAAGGAGCACCCTCTGCATAGTTATCTGACGGCGTTCCTGCTGGTCATTTTGTTTTTGATCAGGTTCTCTTTTGTCAGCTGGTAACACTTTCTGGTAATCTGTCCACGAGGGGCAGTAAAGTTCCTTTTTTAAAAGATCTTCAATAACAGTTACCCTGTTTCTTAATTGTTGGGCTTGCCTCTTGAGTATCGTTGAGAAATCCCGATGGCCCCTCTTGACACATTCCTGACAAATATTTCCTATGAATTTATCCCCCTCCGAGAGGACTACCTCCACGTATTCCATAAGAAAAGGGGCCCCGCAAATAATGCAGATGGATGATACACATAGATCGTATTTTTTGAAGTTTATTCTTAACATATAATGATTTTATGCTCTTATTATACAGATATTCTCTGCTTTTGACATATTCATCTTTTTGTCTGACTGTGTTGGTGCATTGCAATGTCTTTATAAAACAACTTTGCTGTCCAAAACAATCTGAAGAAAAGAATTCCGGGTGCTGAATAAACACAATGACTATACCGTATAAAAAAATCCTGCCTCCCCATGACGCTCTCTGAGCGTAATCAGAAAAACTTCTGATAACTAAATGGGACGCGTTGTATTAAGGGAGAGTCTGTGTATAAAGTCCACATTCTAACACCCTTCCCCAACCCCTCCCGTCAAGGAAGGGGCATATTTACTACCCTCTCCCCTGGCGGGAGAGGGTGAGGGTGAGGGGGTTTAATAGTTTATACACAGACTCTAATTATCCTGTCGATTCAGTGTGTTTATGAGGTATCCGGCCTCCTGTTTAAATGTATTTTGAAACATATGATAAGACAATTAACGAATTCGTATGATAAGGGAATACGATAGAAAAGATATTTGACAAATGGGGAATCCTTCATTTATGATTTTTTTGCACGTCTTCGGGGTTTAAACGTGAAACACCAGTTGCATTAATGAATCGTTAAAATGACAATAAGGGAGCCTCATGTATTTTCAGGAATTGATCATACGGCTGCAACAGTACTGGTCGGAAAAGGGTTGTATTCTCCTTCAGCCATACGACATTGAGGTAGGAGCTGGCACATTTCACCCCGCAACCTTTTTCAGGGTTTTGGGCCCTGAACCGTGGAAGACAGCGTATGTTGAACCGTCAAGGAGACCAACTGATGGGAGGTACGGAGAAAATCCCAACCGGCTTCAACACTATTATCAGTACCAGGTCATCCTGAAGCCGTCTCCACCGGACAGTCAGGATATCTATCTCGACAGCCTCTCATATTTAGGGATAGACCCGCTCAAGCATGATATAAGATTTGTCGAAGACGATTGGGAATCACCAACTCTCGGTGCATGGGGTCTTGGATGGGAGGTCTGGCTCGATGGGATGGAGATTACACAGTTCACCTACTTCCAGCAGGTAGGTGGTATTGATCTGAAACCTGTTTCGCTTGAACTCACCTACGGTCTCGAAAGGATTGCAATGTATCTTCAGGGAGTAGACAATGTGTTTCATTTAAGCTGGAACAAAACCGTACAGTATGGAGAGGTGCATCATATGACTGAAGTAGAATTCTCGAAATTTAATTTTGACTATGCTGATACGGACCTCCTGTCAAGACAATTTGATGCATACGAGAAGGAGTCGATACGATTGCATAAACTTGGCCTTGTGTTCCCGTCATATGAGTTCTGTCTGAAGTGCTCGCATACTTTTAATCTGCTCGATGCCCGTGGTGCCATTTCTGTGACAGAAAGGACGGGTTATATTGCACGGGTAAGAAACCTTGCCCGGCGCTGTGCAAAGGCGTATTATGAACAGCGGGAAAATATGAAATTCCCGTTGTTAACAAGCACCTGATTAAGAGGACCGGAAATAAATCAATGGAACATGTAAAAGACTCGTCTTCTTTTCTCCTGGAAATAGGAACAGAGGATATGCCTGCACGATTCATGCCTCTTTCAATTAAACAGCTGGGGGACAACACGAAGACAATTTTAGAAGAACACCATATAAGATTTTCTGCTGTAATGACCTATGGCACGCCTCGGAGACTCACGGTAATTGTGGAAGATGTTCCGCTCATGCAGGATGACATATCACAAGAGGTATTCGGACCTCCAAAACAGGCTGCATTCGATAAAAACGGAAATCCGACAAAGGCTGCTATCGGTTTTGCCCAATCAAAGGGGGTGAGTGCTGAAAACCTCCTTATAAAGACTAAAGATAAGGGAGAGTATGTTGTGGCGGTTATCGAGGAGAAGGGCATATCAGTCAAGGATCTCCTGCCTGTTGTGCTGAAGAAAATTATCTTTTCTTTACATTTGCCCAAATCAATGAAGTGGGGAAACAGTACCATACGATTTGTACGACCTATTCGCTGGTTGATGGCGCTCTTTGATTCAGATACCGTCAACTTCGAGATAGACGGAATAAAAAGCAGCAATTTCACGAGAGGGCACAGATTCCTCTCTCCGGCATCTTTTAAGATTACGAAGATATCAAGTTATAAGAAGTTGCTTTTCAATAACTATGTTGTTGTTGACCAGAGAGACAGGAGGGCGATCATACTTGAAAGAATGAAACAACTCGTTGACCCGTTTGATGAGCAACCAGTTCTGGATGATGACCTGCTCGAAACCGTTGTGCATCTTGTAGAGTATCCCGTCCCTGTATTGGGATCTTTTCCGGAAGAATATCTCACCTTGCCAAAGGAACTTCTCATTACCGTCATGAAAGGACATCAGAAATACTTTGCAGTCGAAAATGCAGAGGGAAAGCTCACGAATCATTTTGTTGTTGTCAGTAACACGAGTGAAGAAAATGCAGAGACTGTTACTATCGGCGCCGAACGGGTTATAAAAGCCCGGTTCGAAGATGCACGTTTCTACTTAGAAGAAGATAAGAAACTGCCTTTACTGGCACGATTAGAAGAACTAAAAACCGTCACATTCCAGGAGAAACTTGGCAGCCTTTACGACAAGACAGAGCGCGTAGTATCCATGATGGGCTTTCTCTCTGAAAAGGTTCTCCCGGCCGCAAAAGAGATTGTTCATCGTGCTGCACTGCTTGCTAAAACTGACCTCACATCAGGTGTTGTTCGAGAGTTTCCTGAATTACAAGGAATTATGGGCAAGTATTATGCACTGCACGACAATGAGCCCTTAGAAGCGGCGGTGGCATTGGAAGAGCAGTACCTTCCTGCACATTCAGGTGGAAGACTGCCCCAGACAGAAGTCGGTTCACTCCTCAGCATTGCTGATAAAATCGATACTGTTACCGCTTTCTTCTCTATTGGAATCAAACCAACAGGCTCTGAAGACCCGTTTGCCCTGCGGCGGCACGCTCTCGGAATAATCGCCATATTATTACAGAAACAATACAACCTTACTATAATAGAGCTGGTTGAACGGTCATTAGAAACCTTTCAGCATGTCAAGGATTTCACTGAAATCAAAAAGCAGGTTTTAAAGTTCTTTGAAAGCAGGATCGAACCGGTATTTACAGACATGGGATATAGTCCTGACCTCATCCAGTCGGTTCTTCCCCTGTCGTTGTACGTTCAAATAAATGATGTGAGGGAAAGACTCGATGCCATCGAAAAATTCAAGCAGCACACACAATACAACGATTTCCTGACAGCAATAAAACGCGTAAACAACATACTCCCGAAAGAAGATCTCCCTGAATGCAAACCGGAGCTCATGACAGAGGAATCTGAGAAGCAGCTGAAAGATCACCTTGATTCTGTCCTGTCCCGTCTCCACGACCTTCTCATAGAGAGGAACTACGCTGAGGCAATGGATTTCTTCACCTCTTTAACAACTCCTATTAACAGATTTTTCGACAATGTCCTCGTCATGGACAAAAACGAGGAGGTAAAGAAGAACAGGCTTGCCCTTTTGAGCAACATTTGGAGAGCCATCTCAACTGTCGCGGATTTTTCACAATTAAAAGAAACAGCGTCGTTTTCTCACAGGAGCGGGCCATAGAGTTCAAGCCTTCTGTCTTTCAAGATATCATTAAAGGGGTTTAACAATTTATTCCTTGCATCTTGAGGGTTGAGATCAACCATTAACAACTCCTCTTCACCCTCAGACGCTTTTATCAAAATTTTTCCTTCAGGCGAAACAATTTGACTCTGCCCAATAAATTTCAGGGCCTGACCTCCTTTTCTATCTTCTGATCCGGTTCTATTTGCGGTTATGGCAAAGACTCTGTTTTCAAGACACCTGACAGGCATAGCCTGGGGGCAGTAGGGAAGAACGAGATTTGAAGGATGGGCAATAACTTCTGCACCGAGCAGGGCAAGCGCCCTCATTGATTCGGGGTAAAACCAGTCAAAGCATATCATGACACCGACAAGACCTACACCGGTATTCCAAACCTTGAAACCGGTATTTCCAGGAGCAAAGTAAAGTTTTTCTTCAAAGAAAAGATGTGTCTTACGGTAGATACCTAACAGGCCTTCCGGTCCAATGAGTATTGCTGAATTGTAGTATATATCTCCATCCTTTTCAGGAAGCCCTGCAATAATGTACACCCTTCTTTCACGTGATAAATCTGAAAGAAATCCTGTCGTAAAACCACCCGGAATCGTTTCAGAGAGTGCTGCGACCTCGTCGGCAGAGGCAAACTGGTAACCTGTCGCGAAGAACTCCGGAAGTACCACAAGATCCAGATTCGCATCGCTCAGTACAGATGATACCTTTTTAAGATTTTTGTCCTTTTTCCCGAACTGCGGTGAAAATTGATAAAACCCTGCCTTCATTGTGATACAATACTATCTTCGGGGAAGTAAAAACAAGATATTTTAATCCCTTACCGGCATAGTGCTCTACGATTCATATGGTTGAACGATTTTATGCTGAATCTTAACCAAAAAACCTTTCTATCATATAAAATATAAAGATTTTGGTAAAATCACCTTACCAGGCGGAACGGAATAGTATTCTGTGAATAATATAAAGATTAATACAAAAAGAATCATAAGATATATTTTTATTATTACAGTCTTCCTTTTTATTGGTCTCGTCTTCTTCCTCACGAGAAGTTCCTATGTATCGAATAAGCTCAAGGGCATGATAATCCCGGAATTAGAGACTGTTTCAGGCAGAAAGATTACCATAGAGAAAATCTATATCAATATCATTCCATTTTTCATTGAAGCGAAAGACCTGAAGGCCTTCGCTGACGATGGCAGCGCAATACTTACTGCGAACAAGGTAAGAGGATATATTGATCTCTTAAATCTCATAGAACGGAATATCTCGATCCAGAGACTGATCTTTAAAGACCCACAAATAATTTCAGAGAGAGAAGAGATAGAGGAGATCATAAACAACATCAAAACATATTCCGAAAAAGAGGATGATACAAAATTAGAACTTAAGGTAGAAGTTGATATTATTTCATGTGATGATGGGGTTGTATATTTCACAGACAGAGAGACAGAGAGTATGATACACATCAATGGACTAGATGTTGGAGTAGCGCTTAAAAATGAGCCTGCAATCAAGGTGTCTCTAGAAAATTTTGACATAAAAAAATCCGGATGGCCTGATCTTGTTGGGGATTTCAAGACTTCAGTTGTTTTGAAGGAAGATACTGTTGAAGTAAAAAGCCTTGAACTTGGAGCCCATGGATCCCGTCTTAAAGGAAAAGGGTTCTATTCTGAAGGCAAAAGCAGTTTCAAAACTGAGATAGCTCTCTTCGTTGATTCTGTAAAACGGTTTTTTAACCTCAGGCAGAAAGGCGACGGAAAAATTTCTGCACGGGGTGAAGTGAGGCTCGGCAACGTGAGGAGTCTTCACGATATCTTTGTAGATCTTGAAATCAGAGGGGACTTTTACCTGGAAACACTCATGGAACTCGTAAAAGTTACCGATCCGTTAGAGGGTCTTATTGATTTTAAAGGAGAGATCAATGGAACCCTTTCTGATATCTCCGGGAAGGCAGCGGTAAGATTCCGGAAAGGGAATCTCTTTACTGTTTCTGTTGATGAACTTACCTGCGATGTATCGTATCATGATAAGATGTTTATTTTTGAGAATGGTGTCGCATCACTTTATAACGGCAACGCCCGGGCCTCTTCAACGCTCAAGCTTCCGGGTCCTGAGTCATTTACCCTGACGGTTGCTTTCAATGAAATCGATAGCAGCGGCGCATTCAAGCTCATAGGATGGGACCCTGGCATACAGGAAGGAAAGATAAAGGGAGAGCTTTCATCATCTGGAAAGGAATTTAATCCTGACGGATGGTTTCAGTATGTGTCAAATCATCAGACTGATGAGAACATACTCAAAAGAATACTTGATATGCATGGTGTATACTCCCTGGAGCACGATGTTATTTCTTTCATGAGCTTGCAATTACGTACAGCTGAATCAACGCTCAACGCAGGCGGCACAATTGATATTGCCCGGGACACGCTCAGTCTCAACGTCCAACTTCTTACAGATGAGGTATCTGACCTGACACTCCCTTATTACGGCGGATTTTCCGGTAGCGGGGATTTTTCAGGAACTGTCACGGGAGATTTTGATAATCCCAAACTGTCAGGAAAGGTCCGTCTGACTGATGTATCACTGGAGGATTACGCTGTCGATAATTTTATCTCAACGTTCTCATATGACAAAAGATTTCTTACTATCCGGGAAGCAGTCTTTTCGTCTCCAAAAGAAGAGCACATTGTCCGGGGTGACGTATCATTTCCGGAAGCAGAGGAGCTTTTTGATCTCGGATCGCCGGTATTCGATCTCAGTGTCCTGATCAGGAATGCTGATTTTGGTCGTGCCGTGAAAATACTATCCACTGATACCCCCGCTCAAGGAGCTCTTCATGCAGATGTAACTATTGTTACAAGAGAAAAGAATTTCTATATCTCCGGCAATGCTTCTCTCGAAAAGGCATCGGTTTATGACATCCCCTTCGATTCCGCCACTCTTTCCCTCTCTTATGGCAAGAAAGAGCTCCAGATAAAACATGCTCTCATCAGTAAAGGCAGCTCTGTTATCACCGCAGAGGGGATGTTCTCTCCTGATAAAGGATTTTCATATAACGTCTCATCTGAAAAACTCCTCATAAAGGATCTCGGACTTGACCATATGCCCGACGATGTTGTTGTAAAAATACAATCGCAGGGGAAAGGTACGTTTGAAAACCCCCTAATCACCTTGACTGCACAGGTCACCGGTGGCTCTTTCAAAGGGAGAACAATAGGAAGCGGCACAATCGCACTGACCGTAAAGGATAAAAATATTCTCCTTGATGCAGCGCTCTTTCATGAAAAGTTGACATTCCGGGGAAAAGGTTATCTCGACGAGCGGTTACCATGGAGTGCTCAACTTACGTTCCATCCGGGCAGATATGATTTTATCATTGCTGCAATACTGAAAGACGTTCCGGAAGATCTTCAACTCGACCTCAGTGGAAACATTGACATGAAGGGAGACAGGAGAAACATAAGCGTATCTGCAACAATAGACCATTTTCTTCTCTCTCTTTTTGGGCAGACGTTTTCAAATGAATCCGATATCCGTTTCTCCATGAACAACAAAAAAATATCTTTAACCGCATTCACTGTCAAAAGCGGCTCAACATCATTCAGACTGAAAGGGGGTCTTGAGATTGGCAAACAATACGATATCTTTCTTGACGGGAGTTCCGCACTTGCGCCGCTCAAGGGCATCACGAAGAAGTTAGGATACCTGGAGGGCCATGCTGATTTTGTAATGACTATTAAAGGGAAGTGGGATGACCCTGACATAAAGGGGGGTATGAACCTGGAGGATGCATCCTTTGGACTGAGAGATCACCCTATCTATGTCAGCTCGATCAATGGGTATCTCACCATAGATAAGAACAAAATAATGCTCAGGGATCTTTCCGGGAAAATTGGTGGCGGCAATGTATCCATATCAGGCATTGTCTATATCAAGGCATTTCGTTTTAAAAGATTCTATGGAGATGTCAGGCTTGATAATATAACAACATTTATTTCAAGGGGCCTCCATGTTAATTTCGATGGAAACCTCCTCTATAGAGGCACATTAGATAAACAGACTATTACAGGTGATATAAGAATCAACAGGGCGCGTTATGAAGAACCGATAAAATTGAGCAGCTTGATCATCGCAACAAAGAGAAAAGAGATCCCCAGAGTTGAGCTATCGGTCATAGAAAAGACAGAATTAAATATATCAATATCAGGCAGCAGGAATATATCTATCGATAATAACATTGCGAGGGCTCCCATCACGGTAGACCTGCTCTTACGGGGTACGCTTTCTAGTCCTGTACTGTTTGGCAGGATCGAGTCTAAAGAGGGGTATGCATATTTCAGAAACAATGAATTCAGGATTATTTCTGCAAGTGCTGACTTTGCGGACCCCAACCGGGTCAACCCGTTTGTAAACCTTGCTGCTGAAACGGTCGTACAGGGTTATCAAATTAACTTGAACCTGGAAGGTCCCATGGACACCCTGGAAATGTCTCTCTCCTCCGATCCGCCTCTTGAAGAAGTGGATATTCTCTCGCTCCTCACTGTTGGATATACAGGAGAACAGGCTCAAACCGTTCAGAGTGGTCTCAGCACGGGGATCCTTGCAGGAGTCGCACAGGAGGTCCTTGAAGAGCGCGTGAGAAGAATCATTGGGCTCGACAGGTTTTACATTGACACATATATTTCTAGAACCACAAGTACAGTGGTCCCCCGGGTAACCATATCGAAAAGGATCGTCGGTGATAAGCTCATCATTACCTATGCTACCCCTTTCACGACTCAGGAGGTAGAAGAACAAACAGTTAAACTTGAGTATTTTGTCAAGAGGAATTTCTCGCTCATAGGAACATGGGATGAATACGGAGGGCTCGGAGGCGATATAAAATACAGGTTCGAATTTAAATGAAAAGGAATGGGGAAAATAAGCAGTGGTCTTTTCTTGCTTTCACAGCAAGTTGCATAGCCTTGGTTATCTCATGCGTTATCTTAATCCCCTTTGAGGCGGCTTCTTCAGAAGCAGGCAAGATAGAGATCAATGGTCTCTTCTCGATAGATAAAGAAGAATTTCTCTATCTGCTTGATATCCTTCAGGGAGAACCGATCGATGAAGAACTCATACGTTTAGGCATCAAACGGGCCTTCCTCAAGGGAATCTTTGAAGATATCTCGGTCGAGACGTTTGAAAACGAGAAAACTTATATCCGTATAGACGTAAAGGAAAGGGAATTCATTGAAAAAATAACTGTCAAAGGTGATCCTGCTCTTTCAAAAAGGAGAATAAGACAGCTGTTTCCTATAAAAAAAGACACGGTTCTGCTCTGCGATATGATCGAAAGGGGATTGAAAACATTACAACATGAAATAGCGCTGCGGGGGTTCCCTCACGCACGTATTCATGCTGAAACTGTCGCGTTAAAAAAACCGCGGAGGGTTGAGCTCATCCTTACGATCGATACCGGTAAACCATTGAGAATCAAGACGATAAAAACTGACGATGAAACAAAACGTGCAATAAAATTGTCTGATGGAGATATCTACAACCAAACAATTCTTAAGAAAGACCTCGAAAGGATTAGAACATATTATAAAAAGCAAAAATATTTCAATCCGGAAATAGGCCCGTATACCTTTACTGATGGGATACTCGAAATTCCTGTTCGCCCTGGGAAACGTCTCAATATCTCCATAGTTGATAACCATGCCATCTCCACGAAGAAACTCATGGGAGAGATGCCTTTTTTTGAGTTAGAATCCTTCAGTGATGACATCGTAGGAGAGGCGGTATTCAGAATCGTTTCTCTCTATCATCAAAAAGGATATCTGTCCGTACAAGTTGCTCCTGTCGTATCCGTAACAGATAACCGGATCGATCTTAATTTCTTCATCTACGAAGGAAAAAAGGTTACGACAGGAAAAATCTCATTCACCGGTATCAGTCTTCCTGAAAACAATCTGAAAGAAATCATGTCGCTCAGGGAAGGAATGGTATATAACGCTTTGCTTCTGGACACCGACAGGGAAAAATTGCAGAATTTCTACGTTGCACGTGGATACCTTTCTGCTCACATCGAAGAGTTCCGGACAATATATCATGTAGATTCCAATACAATGGACATCGGGATCATAATCCATGAGGGATCAAAAACAGAAATAGAAAAAATAGCTATCAACGGTACACAGCATATTCCGGAGGAAGCGGTGAGAGAAGTGCTTCAGGTTCAACCAGGTGATGTCTATAATGAGGTCGCCATCATTGATGCACGGTACAGGGTTATCGATTTGTATAATACGCGCGGATTTCTCGGAACGAATGTTACTGTTGAAAGTGAGATTGACGAGCAGAAGGCTACGGTAACGTTTAATATCCAGGAAGGCACAGAGATACTCTTTGGGAAGACTATCGTGGCTGGAAACTACCGAACACGATACCATGTTATAGAGAGAGAGTTGTACGATAAAGAAAATACCCGCTATGACTACCGTATACTTACACGGGACAGAAGGAAGCTCTACAAGTTAGGGTTATTTACTGATGTAGACACAAAAGCTCTTGACCGGTATGACCACAAAAAGGATATCCTTCTCACTGTAGAAGAGGGAAATTGGGGGTCGGTGGAGTTGACTTTTGGATATGCTACGTACGAACGTTTCAGGGGGATTCTCGATGTGAGTTACCGGAATCTCTGGGGACAAAACAGACAGCCCTCATTAAGACTCGACATGAGCTCTCTTTCACAGCGTCTTCTCCTTCAATACTGCGAGCCCTGGTTTTTGGACAAGGAGCATTTGCAGTTCAGGACATATATGTTCATTGAGAATAAGGAAGAAGTAAACATAGACACGCGGGAGACATTATATAAACTGAGGAGGTATAAAGCTTCTGCAGGCCTTGAAAAAGATATTAGTGATACCGTACTGGCAAAGTTCTACTATGAGTTTTCTGTGGTTAATACATATGAAATTAAGCCTGACGTTGTATTAAGCAAGGATGATACCGGCACGCTGTTTATTAGTGGCATTGTACCGGGGATTCTTTATGATACGAGGGATAACCTTTTTGAACCACAAAACGGCATCTTTGCAGGCAGCTCCGTTAAATTTACTGCGCCATTCCTGCTATCAGAATCAAACTTTGTAAAATTCAGCTTCTATGGTAACTACTACCATTCCCTCGGCAAGCGGTTTGTTTTTGCTGCTTCATTTCGGGGTGGTCTTGCAAGCGGCTACAACAGAACAGCAGACCTTCCCATTGTCGAGAGATTTTTCCTCGGAGGAAGAACGACAGTAAGAGGATATGACCAGGATATGCTCGGCCCAAAGGGTGACGACGGAAACCCCACGGGAGGAAATGCCTTTCTCATGCAAAACCTTGAATTGAGGGCCTCATTAGGGAAAGGGATCGGGCTTGTTGCTTTTCTTGACGGAGGAAATGTCTGGTTAGAGGCCAATGATATAGATCTGGGAGAATGGAAATTTACTCCAGGTATTGGTCTGAGGTATAAAACCCCGGTCGGGCCTTTGAGATTAGACTACGGGTATAAACTGGACAGAGAAGCGGGTGAAAGCAGAGGAGTGTTTCACTTCGCCATAGGCCACGCGTTCTGAAAAGAGATGCAAAGAGCATGGCGTATGAAGCAAAACATTAAGACAGGGAGAGGAAGGCAAGGAGTAGAGAATATGAAACTGAAAGCAGAGAGGAAGGTACAGAAAAGTGTACAAGTGAATATCTTACTCCATACATTTTCATTTATTATTTTATTTCTACTCTTCGCTCTTTGCTCTTCGCTCTCTGCCCAGATAAAGGATCGAGTGGTTGCATATGTGGACAATGACGCAATAACTCTGAGTGAGCTCAAGGAAAGGTATTCCGGTGCCCTCCGGATAACACCGGATATTACAAGAGAAGAAGTATTGCATACCATGATAAACAGATTATTGCTTCTCAGGGAGGCAAAAAAAATCAAGTTAGAGGCACCTTCTGAAGATGCACTCCTGCAAGAATATATCGATCTCAAGATACGGGCTTTTATAAGGATCAATGAGGCAGAGATAGTTGTTTTCTACGAAGAACATATCGATGACTTTCAGGGGAAAGCATTGGAAAACGTTTGGGAAGAAATAGAAAGTGTTCTCATTGAAAAAGAACTCAATGAACGTCTTAAATCGCACATCAGTGAACTCAAGGAAAATGCCTGTGTCAAGATACAATTATACGAATAATGCAGAGATGACCGGGTGTGATGTAGTGCTTTTCTATCAAAGATTACCAGAAGTCATGTCATAAAAAAACTATGTCATATAGTACAAGGAGGATCAGATGAAGAGCTATCGGAAGGAGTTATGGTTCGAGGTTCCAACTCGACGTGCTTTTATCAATATCACCCCTCAAGTTGAAACATGTCTCAAAGAAAGCGGGGTAAAGGAGGGAATTGTTCTTGTAAACGCAATGCACATAACGGCTTCTGTTTTTATTAATGATGACGAAAAAGGACTCCATCATGACTACGATGTTTGGCTTGAAAAGCTTGCCCCTCATGAACCTGTTTCGCAGTATAGACATAATGTTGGTGAGGATAATGCCGATGCACATATGAAGCGCCAGATCATGGGGAGAGAAGTCGTTGTCGCCATTACCAGGGGGAAACTGGACTTTGGTACATGGGAACAGATTTTCTATGGAGAATTTGACGGCAGGAGAAAAAAAAGGGTTCTCTTGAAGATTATAGGTGAATAAAGAAATCAACCACAATAAACAAGTCTTTTATGAAATCATGGTTTTTGGACTAACAAGCCTTTTTTTTATTTTGACGAGGCTTTTTCTTATGATCTCATTTCCATCGCCCGTCCGGAGCATATAGGAAACCGTCGCGAGCATTCCCCTTAGTCGCTGATACACCCGCTCATTATTTCTTTCTTGTTTATCATGCAATACCGTGCTCCCCTGTTCTTCATCCCCTACCAAATATTTGAAACACCAATAAGGGCTGTATGAGGTATTACACGGCTCCGGTGCATTGAAGAACTGAACATCCCTGAAGAGGATGTTCCCCTGTACCTCACTCGTATTACAGCGAAAAACTGTTCCGTTCGGGGCTATCCTTACAAATTTCCGTCCTGCATTGCATAGTCTTCCCCGGAAATCGGGAAGGTTATCTATAAAACGAAAGTCTGAAAATAAAATTGTAGGCGATTCTTTCATATTGTTGAGTACCTTCAAATACTTTTTTTCTGCTTCTTCGAGGTAATCATTGATAAGAAGCTTCTGTTCAGAGGTATACGCAAGGGGAAACCGTTTCCCTTTTCTGACGCAGCGCAGTACTTTCGGGATAAGAATTAAACCGTGGTTTTCAAAATATCTGGAAATCTCTGTGAATTTTTGTATGGCATCTTGTGTCATCATTTGAGAAACGAGAACAGTGAATGTTTTCTTCTTAAGTTCATGCACACGTTCAATAAATGCGCTGATCGACTTCTTGGTCTTTCTCTCTTGTATGTGTAAAGCAGCGTGGACAAAGTTGACCCTTCCAGGATTGATCCGTTGAGCAAATTGTCTCATTGAATCATTTGAAAGATTTGTGTTGACTGACACATAGTGATTTTGTGTCAGGTGCTCGCAAAGGTCAACAAACTCCGGGTACAAAGTAGGTTCACCGCCTGTCATATGAATCAGCCATGTTTTTCCTGTGCTGTCGAACCCCCCAGCCCACCGACTAGGTGATGAATATATCCTGATTTTCTGTCTTCTATTGCTTTCGCTGATAAAACAATATGGACAATGGAAATTACACGTTAATACGAGATACCAATCTGACTCAACATCGTATTGCATAGATTCCGCTCCCTATGAAAGACCCCGCTCTGTTTGACCTCAGCTTATTTTATCAAATGCTTCACTGAAATTTCTCATACGCTATTGTACATGCATGAATTTGTTTTCTTAACAGTAAAAAATTGTTTCCACCTGAAAATTCATAGTATTTTCTTCAATATTGATACCTTATCTATTATATCTTTATTGAAATCGTTCACCCTAAGAGCAGGAAATCAGTAAGATTTGACTCTTTCACAAGATACAGTTATATTCAATAACAGAATGCCTAAAATAACAGTAATCATTCCTTTACTGAATAAAGAACCCTACATAGGTAACACGCTCCAATCCGTAATAAATCAGACATACGAAGACTTCGAGATAATAGTTATGGATGGTCTTTCTCTCGACCGGAGTGTTGACGTTGTAAAATCCCTTGATGATTCTCGTATCAGACTATTTACTGAAAAAGACCGGGGGACTTCAGACGCACGTAATAAAGGAATCTCAAAGTCGAGGGGTGGTCTTATTGCTTTTCTGGATGCAGACGATATTTGGATGCCGACATTTCTTGAGACCGTGCTCCGTTTGTATAATCGATATCCACATGCAGGGGTGTTCTCAACAAACTATAAATTGAGAAGGCCAGGAGGGTACTTTCAAAGGACAAAACACAAATATCTTCCAACCCCTCCGTGGGAGGGGATTTTACCGAATTACTTCCGCGCAGCTCTCAGCCGGAGTCCAGTTTTTATCCCTTCTTCTGCAATGATTAAAAAACGTGTCCTTGAGAAAATAGGTGGTTTTTATGTCGGTGACCGGATAGAAGATTTGGAAATGTGGGCGAGGATTGCTATCCATTATCCCATAGCTTGGTCAAGTAGCGTCCAGGTTATTTTTAACAGAGAAGACCCGCATTCCCGATTAAAAAAAGAACCGCTAACTCAGGACGATAAAGTCATAGATACACTCAAATCGAGTCTTTCTTACATTTCCGCCGATCAAGAAAAAGATATTCGTAATCTCGTAGGGCACTATTATAAGAACTGCTCACTGTGCTACGTAAAATTTGGCGATAGAAAAAATGCAGTACGCTGTATAAACGAATCCATAAGGCATATGAGCGGCCATCTTGTGATTAAATCCATTATAGTAAAAGCCCTGCTGCTGTTGCCACGGCCAATTCTTAAAAATGTTGACCATATTCAGTCTTTGATGCATAAGTACTATTACATGGCGAGATGAAAAAACTCGCAATTACCATGGGGGACCCAGGGGGCGTCGGGCCTGAGATCATAGTAAAGTCCCTTGTATCTTCACATATACAGAAACTTTGTCTTCCTATCGTTATTGGGAACGTACCGGTTATCAAAGAGGCGATACGCCTTCTACAGGTACCCATGACAGTAAGAACCATCATATCGCCTCTTGAAGCTCGGCGGTCGAAAGATTCGATTTATTGTATTGATGTCGGTACTGCGAGAGCATTCAAGAAAAACAAGCCGACTGCACAGGGTGGTCATGCATGTGTAAGCTCTATCGAAAAGGCTGCTGCGCTTGCATTACTGGAATCAGTTGACGGTATTGTCACTGCCCCCATATCAAAGGAAGCTTTGGCACTGGCAGGGTTCCCATGGCCAGGACATACCGAGATGCTTGCTCATTTCACCAAAACAAAAGACTATGCGATGATATTTATCGGAAAACCTCTCCGCATAGTCCTTGTAACAATCCATGCAGCACTAAAAGACGTGCCGAGATTAATAACTCAGCAGAAAATACTGAAGACCATCCGTTTTGCAAAAAAGGCATGTGACATGTTGAAGATAAAAAACCCGAGAATCGCAGTTGCCGGGCTCAATCCTCATGCAGGTGAAGCAGGCAGATTCGGAAATGAAGAGGCAAGAATGATCACCCCTGCGATACAAAAGGCACGAAAAGAGGGTATCGCCGCCTCTGGTCCGTATCCCCCTGATGTTGTTTTTCATAAGGCATATAAAGGCATCTATGATATTATCGTGTGCATGTATCATGACCAAGGTTTAATTCCGTTAAAAATGATTGCCTTTGATCGAGGTGTAAATCTTACACTCGGCCTTCCCTTCATACGCACATCACCTGACCACGGCACCGCATATGACATAGCGTGGAAAGGCATTGCAGACCCGTCAAGCATGATTGAAGCGATAAAGGTTGCCGTAAAATTGAAACGCTCGTGATGTATCGCTTAAAGAATCCTCTCATTAATGATGCTATTAAATATACGTGCATCCTTCTTCGTCATTCCTGCGCAAACAGGAAACGAGATGCACTTTCTCTGGATTCCCACATTCATGGGAATGACATATCGAGACCCTACAACACGTCTGCAGAGGGTATGAAATTTACAATCTTTGCTCATTGAGTAAATTAAGCACGGCAAGCGATAACGATTAATGACTCTTAATAAAAAATATATCATAAGCTGGACGCTCTTTGATTTTGCGAATTCAAGTTACTCAGCCGTCATAGCAGCTGTGGTCTTCCCTGTCTACTATGCCACCTCAATTGTTGGAAACGAGACAGGCCTCGGTGATCTGTGGTGGGGAAGGGCTATGTCAGTCAGTATGGCAATCGTTGCCCTCAGTTCACCATTTCTTGGCGGCATTGCCGACTATGGCGGAATCAGGAAGCGATTCCTATTCATTTACACCGTTATGAGTATAAGCGCCATCGCAAGTCTTTCGATCCTGAAAGAAGGTATGATCATTGAAGGATTCATTCTTGCAATCATTGCGAACATGGGGATGGAAGGAGGGCTTGTTTTCTATAATTCCTTTCTTCCGAGGATAGCCCCCCGGGAATTTCAAGGCAGGGTTTCTGCATGGGGATTCGGCGTTGGTTACGCTGGTTCCATTATCGCATTACTCCTTGCTCTTCCATTTGTTACATCCGGTCAATTTGCGTCAACATGGTTCATAGTTGCTCTCTTCTTTTCTATTTTTTCAGCTCCTGCATTCCTTCTGCTCCCCGGAGATAGCAGGCGCGAAACATTGATACGTGCAGGGGTAAAAGGACTTCGATATATCACGATCAACCTGAAAGAAATCCTGAAACAAAGAGAAATGAGAAAATTCCTGATATCGTATCTTATTTACCAGGATGCCGTAAATACGGTCATAGTCTTCTCGAGTATATTTGCCGCGACAACTCTCGGTTTCGAACCAGGAGAACTCATTATCCTTTATCTCTTCGTACAGGCGGCAGCTCTTGCCGGATCTTTCATCACAGCAAAACCGACAGATATCTTGGGTCCGAAGAGGGTCGTTATCATCGCGCTCCTTCTCTGGACATCCATTGCGACGATTACTTACTTTATTCAGACAAAAACGCCGTTCTGGCTCCTTGCCTCATGTGCTGGGCTAGGACTCGGAAGCATTCAGGCAGCAACACGTGCCTTTTACAGTCAGTTCATTCCTCGGGGTAAAGAAGCCGAATATTTTGGTATATATTCTTTTGTAGGGAAATCATCTGCCATTGGAGGCCCGCTTCTCTTCGGTTACATATCTTTTGCATTTGGAAGCCAGAGGCCGGCAATACTTACCATTGCGGCATTGTTCCTTATAGGATTGATAATTATCTGTTTCGTAAAAGGGGGAGGACCGAATGTTGACCCGAGAAATGCAAGTACCGGAGGCACGGTTGACTGAAAAGTCTTTTGCAGCAAGACGGTGTTTATGCTCTGATACAATTCTTGAGCTGCATAAAAAAATGCAGAAATTTTAGTTATACAGGAATCAATAAGTGACGAGCTTAAACGTTTCGTATAAGCTCTTTTCTTATCCTGATGGTATTTCCCGGTATTTTTTTACTCCCGATATGGTCTTTAAGACCAGATGTTATTTTTTATGCTGCTGATCACGGGAGTGACTTTCAACGTCGTCTGTATATTTTTTTAGGCTACAGCAATACCAAATTATCTCTATGAATAGCCTCGTCGGAATATTTAAAGCCAAGAAGTTTTTCAATCTCTGTCGTCCTCTTCCCCTTTATCGTGTTTATTTCTGAAGACGAGTAATTCACGAGCCCCTTTGCAATACGGTTCCCTTCCGAATCGACGCAGTAAACCGCATCCCCTGTTTCAAAATTACCTTCGATATCAAGGATGCCGGACGGCAAGAGACTTTTGCCTCCCTGTGTGAGGGCCTTTACCGCTCCGTCGTCTATGATAATGGTTCCCTTTGAGCGGCTCCCGTAGGCTATCCACCCCTTTTTCGACGAAAGTTTTTCTCTTTTCGGTTGAAAGACGGTCCCATGATGTATCCCTTCAACGTGTGCTTTCAGGAGCCCTTTCTTTCTCCCACTGAGAATATGAACGGTAATGCCGTGATTGACAGCTCTCTGCGCAGCGAGTAACTTTGAGTACATTCCTCCCGTACCAACGACGCTTCCGGCACTTCCCGCTTTACGGATCAATTCCGGTGTTATTTCCTCGACGACATTCAGAAGCTTTGCATGCTCATTTTTTTTCGGGTCTTCGGTATAAAGCCCTTCAACATCCGACAGGATAATAAGCCTCTCTGCTTCAATGAGACTTGAGACAAGCGAAGCGAGAAAATCATTGTCACCAAAACGTATCTCTTCAGTTGAGACCGTATCATTCTCATTGATTATCGGGATGATGCGATAGGAAAGGAGCGTCAGGAGCGTATTTTTTGAATTGATATATTTTTTCCTGTCATCAAACACATCCCTCGTTAGTAACACCTGGGCTACTTTTTTCCCATATTCTCCGAAACTCTTTTCATAAGCCCACATAAGACTGCTCTGGCCGACGGCTGCTGCAGCCTGTTTGAGTTTTATGGTCTTTGGTTTTTCCTTTAAGTCGAGTTTTCTCATACCGGCAGCTATCGCACCTGAGGAAACAAGCACGAGATCATATCCTTTATCATGAAGCTCCGCCATGTCAGATGCAATAGACGAGATTCGCACTGTATCCAAACCATCATCGCCTGAAGCGAGTATATTACTCCCGATCTTTACTACAAGTCTTTTCATTGGCACATTCCTATTTCGATCTTTTCGGCGAAGTTATGATGTAAGGTCTGATTGATATTTTTGTCACCCGGTTGCATATGCTTTATAAAACCTCGCATAAGACACGCAGAGGCTTTGGAGTGATATACTGCTGTTCAGTCAACGAGTCCCTGTTTGACAGCATAGTAGATAATCTCCGCATTGTTCTTCATCTTCATCTTCTCTAAAATCCGGCTTCTGTAGGTACTAATTGTCTGCACACTTAAGGACAATTCATCTGCAATGTCTTTAACTGTCTTCCCAGAAGCAATCAGAGACATGACCTGGTATTCACGGTCCGAGAGTATCTCATGCCGGGGCTTCTCATGATCCACATCAAGATCAAATGCCAATTTTTCAGCAAGGGAGGAACTGATATATTTTTTCCCCTGCGATATTTTTCTGATAGCTGAAATCAATTCATCTGTTGCGCTCCCTTTTGTTAAATATCCAGCAGCACCAGCCTTGAGTGTCCTCACCGCATACTGTTCCTCAGGGTGGACACTTAACATGAGTACCGGCAATTTTGGTTTTTTAGTCTTAAGCTGTTTTAAAACATCCAAACCGCTCCTGCCGGGCATAGTGATGTCCAAGAGAACAACGTCGTAGTTCCGCTCAGAGACTTTATTCAATACGTCTTGTCCATTATCCGCCTCATCCGCTACGAGCATATCAGGAGTCTCAGCAATAATCTGTTTCAATCCTTCCCGAACAACAGCATGATCATCCGCAATCAAAATCTTTATCATAAAACTCCTCCTGTATTATAAGGGATACATACCGTCACCGTGGTACCTTTTTGCGGGATGCCGACGATTTCCAACTTGCCCTGCAAAAGATTAACACGCTCCCGAATTCCCATAATGCCGAACGACCTGGGATGGGACACCTGTTCCGGGGTAATACCTCTGCCGTTATCGCTTACTTGCAGTTTTATCTCATTATCCTTCTCGTGCAGAACTACTTCCACACAGGATGCACCTGCGTGGCGAACGATGTTTGTCAGTGTTTCCTGAAAAATGCGAAAAATCGCTGTTGATATATCCTGATTCGCAACAAAATCCTCAGGGTCCAGAGTAACCGTGCAGGAAATTCCCGTTCTTCTCTCAAAATCTTCTGCCTGCCATTCAACAGCAGCAGCAAGCCCGAGATCATCCAGCAATCCCGGGCGCAACTCTGCTGATATCCTCTGTACCGTCCGGGCAGTCTCATCGACGAGACCAATCATTGATTTCATCTTATCATGAAGAAGCAGTTGATCGTTGGGCAGACGGTTATTTAACCAGACGAGCTCCATTTTTAATGCTGTCAATGCCTGACCTAACTCATCGTGAATCTCACGGGCAATAAGCATCCGTTCCTTTTCCCGTATAGACTGCAAGTGAACAGAGAGGTTCCGCAACTGTTCTCTCGAATTTTTCAGCTCCTCTTCTGCATTTTTGCGAGTTGTAATATCATGTCCTACTGCCTGAAATTCAACAACCGTATTGTTCTTATCACATAGTGCACGGTTGGTCCATTGTTGCCAACAAACAGTTCCATCCGGTGTAACAATACGGTATTCATATGTCATGACAGGATTCTCACAACTCAGTGAAGCGATTTTTTGCAGGACGTCATGCTGATCATCTTCAAGAATAAACTTGACGAAACTCTCCCCTATAATATCCTCACGCCGACATGCAAAATAACGACAGTATACATCGTTAACAAACGTAACGGTGCCGCCTGGTAGAAAGCGACATATAAGCTCGGTTTGGTCCTCAACGATAGCCCGGTATTTCTCTTCGGAATCACGCAGACGTCGCACTTCTAGTGCACGTGACAAAATCTGCTTTAATGTTTTAAATTCTAATGGTTTTAATACATAATCAAATGCACCGGTCTTCATTGCTTCGACAGCAGTCTGAATTGTTCCTTGCCCGGTTATGACAATACATACAAGGAGTGGTTCCATGTGCACCGCAGTCTGTATCAGCTCAATACCACTCATTTCGGGCATGACCAAATCGGTGAGGAGCAAATCGAAATCTCGTTCGTGCAGGGCATCAAGTGCCTGCCTCACTGATGTAAACCCGGCAACCTCGTACCCCCATCCCGAGAGAAGATCACATAATGGATTCATTGTCTCTATTTCATCATCGACAATGAGGATACTTCCCCTCTTATGCTCGCTCATGAACGCGTTCCTTTTTCAATCATAAGAAGGTGGGGAAGCGTTTAGCGGAGACAGGCAATGAAATAGTCCTTGAGATGTCATGGTCTCATTATAACAAATTGAAGACTCCCTGTAACAAAACCGCTGCCCGGTACTGAGGAGGCAGTCCGATAATGGATCCGCAGGTTTCAGACCTTTGGAATCCAATAATAATTGAAATTTTATGCTGATTTTGATATAGTTGTTGACATTTGAACAATGGAAGAAAAAGAAAAACTATCAGTGCTTGAGGCGCTCCTTTTCCTTTCAGGGGAACTTATACCATGTTCCTCCCTGAAGGACATAGTGGGGTTTCCTGAGTCTGAAATCAAAAGACTCATGGAACAGCTCATCTCTGAATACAAAGAGCGGAATTCCGGACTGCTCATTGTCGAGATTGCCCACGGCTATCAAATGGTTACCAATCCCCGCTATGCTGAATGGGTTATGAAGTTCAAAAAAATGCGCATCTCAAGCAAACTATCGATGCCTGCCCTCGAGACCATCGCCATAATAGCATACAAACAACCGATCATACGGGCTGAAATAGAACAGATACGGGGAGTTAATTCTGACAGTGCTATCAAAACCCTTCTTGAGAAAAGACTTATCAAGATAATGGGCCGCAAGGAGGTTCCCGGAAGGCCGTTTCTTTATGGCACAACCAGGGAGTTCTTGCAGTATTTTGGGTTGAAAGACCTTACCGAATTACCAACGCTCAAAGATATAGCACGGGAGGAAGCTGCTTGATGCCCGGAGTTTTTTTTAAAAGGCTCTTTCTCTCGTTCCCCATCTTCATGGGTTTTATTCTCTTTGCTGATAACGGCTATACAGATACAACATATATCATCCAAAAGGGTGATAATCCAACGACAATAGCAAAAAAATTTGACGTTGCGGTGCAAGACATCCTTTCAATCAATAATCTCAACCCCAAAAGACTTGCACCGGGCACTGGGATAATCATTCCTTTGACTGAAAAGACCCCTCTTGATAAAGAGAGTGACCGGCTGAAATCTGATACAGGGCATGCGAGCACTACTGCAAGCAGCGAGGATATCCCTCATGGCACTATAATGCACAGGGTAGCAAAGGGTGACACCTTATCATCTCTCTCAAGGAACTATTCTGTTTCTATTCATGTAATCCAAGAGATCAATAACCTCTCGTCAACAAAAATACGTGTTGGTCAGACGCTCCTCGTCAAACAAGCACAACAGAAAACCTACACCGTAAAGAAAGGTGACAGCCTATGGAAAATTGCACGGAGATTCCATTGTGATATGGAAGAATTATCTGACCTTAATCAACTCAAGACAGACATGCTTAAACCAGGTCAAACAATTTTATTACATGACCATGAAGAACCTGAACAGTCCATCAATCCTGAAGCAGGCCACTCTCGGAAAAAGCTTGAGGACAGTATAGATGCGGTATCTGAATCCGATGAATATACGCTCAAGGAAAAGCTCATCATCTTAGCAAAAAATTTCCTTGACATCCCTTACAAATTCGGCGGGAGCAGTTTCCTTGGAATAGACTGTTCAGCATTTGTACAAAAGGTTTTTCGATTGGTCGGAATAGATCTTCCGCGGTCTGCACGCGAACAGTTTTCGTTCGGAAATCCTGTCGATAAACAAGACCTCTCCGCCGGAGATCTCGTTTTTTTCAGAACGTATGCATCGTTTCCCTCCCATGTCGGGATTTATCTCGGTAACAATGAATTTATCCATACATCGTCAAAGCTCAAGAAGGTCGCCATCGATAGCCTTGTCGCACCTTATTATCTCAAAAGATTTATCGGTGCGAAAAGACTGATAGAAGAGGCTGAAATAGAGGGTGAGCTTCTGGATAAAAACTAACTAACCTGAATTATTCATGTATTTTTTTCAATCAGAACAGATGCAGTATTGGAGCGGCTTTACAGAGTGTTAGTAGCGGCATGTTATAAGTTGCATGGCAAAAACGTTATAAGTGGCCACTCAAAACTATTTGACTGTGTCAAATATCTTTTGATTTATTAATTTAAAACTACCCGAAATTCATCACAAGAAGCTCCTTAACAGACTTCTTTTTATGTGCGCCTGCTGTGCTGTAAGTCGTCTGAACATCTTCAATTCTAAATCCCTTAAATAGCACCTTTGTTTCCGTAGTCTTATTAATAGACAAGATGAATTTTCCCTTGATTCCCTTTAAAATATCTCTCAGCTTAACAAAATCCTTACGTAAAAAGATATCTTTCCCATAATAATTTTCGCATCCATAGTATGTTCGATGCCTTAAGGCGAAGAACACTCTGTACCTCGGAGGCTCGCAAAGCGAGCCGAGAATGAGCGATGGTACTGCATCTGTTCTGCACTCTTATACTTTGTGAATAAACCGGGCTAACCTTCAAACATGACCTTTCCCATATCTGAGACATCATAGCCACCGAGCTTTATGACAACATCCCTGAATTCCGTATCCTCCCTGATAATAGCAAGAAGGTGCTGGAGCATCTCTGTCTCCATGAAACAGCGCGGGATTGCGAGGTCATACCGTTCCTTTGCAACAGGAATAAAGTCGAGGTTTAGTGCCTTTGCCGATGCAAGAATGGCAAGACCGGTATCTGCGATACCGGTGAGTACAGCAGACGCAACTCCCATGTGCGTGTATTCTTCCCGTTCATACCCTCTGATATCCTGAGAAGATATGTTATATTCTCTCAGGCATTTATCAGTAAGCAGCCGGGTACCCGAGCCTGCCTGCCTGTTAACAAAAACAATATCCGGTCTCGTCAAATCTTCGAATCCCCTAATACTTTTTGGATTGCCTTTATGTACAAGAAGGCCTTGCTCTCTGTAGACGAGATTGATAAGTACTATCTTCTTATCGGAGAGAAGTCTTTTCACAAAGGGTATGTTGTACTCACCTGTTTCTTCATCGAGCAGATGCGTTCCTGCTATATGTGCCTCGCCCTTTTTCAATGCCATTAAGCCGCCCATTGAACCAACATGTGCCGAGGAAAGCGAAAATCGCGGGTACCGTTTCTTGAGAATATTGGCAAGCAGATCAAGGGTATTATCATGGCTCCCTATGCAGACTATCGTGTTCTCAATGTCACCTGCAGATCGCATGAGTTCGACGTCAATCTCCGTTCCTGCACCAATACCTTCAGACATTGCCGGTATTCGGATAAATCCATCAGCGCGCACAAGGGACATAAGGACACCTGCACCTCTGCTGACAGGAGTCGCTATAAACTGATTCCCCACCTTTCCGACCTTTATTCTGATAAATTCCTCATGACCTGGGGCAGATGCAATCTGGCGTGAAATTTTTGCCCTGATGAACTCAGGATCTTCAATCCCGATCCCTTGCCATCGATAAACGAGGGGCTTGGCAAACAGACAAAAGGTTATATACGCAGACACAGGATACCCGGGTATTCCGAGAACGGGCTTCCCCTTTATCCAGCCGAGCATAACCGGCTTTCCCGGTTTTATGTTGACACCGTGAAGTATGACATCGCCGAGTTCCCGTAGAGCCTGTACCGTAAAATCCTCTGATCCTGCAGAAGCACCGGCATTTATTACGATTAAATCCCCCCTGTCCAGTGAGTCCAGTACGGCCTGTTTCAATGCCCCGATGTTATCCGGGACAATATGGTGTCTGACCGGTATTCCACCCCATTCAGTGACAAGACCGCCGAGAATTCTGGAGTTGTATTCGATAATATTCCCCTCCTGCAATGCTGTTCCTGGCTCTACAATCTCTGTTCCCGTAGGGATGATAACCACCGCAGGTCTCTTTCTGACCATGACATCTACATGGCCGCTCGCAAGCATTGCTCCTATATCAACCGGCCGTATCCTGTGATTTTCGGGAAGAATCAATTCGGTCGCTACAATATCATCACCGATCACCCGGACATGTTGCCATGGCGTAACAGGGGCAATGATCTCAATATATTCTTCGTCGCTGTCTCTGGATCCTTCTTTCTTTATGATGTTCACATCCTCTATCATGACAACAGCATTGAACCCATCGGGAATCGGGTCCCCGGTATCAACAGCCAGTGCCTGTCCCCCTACCCTGAGGCACTTCGGTGTCCTCTCTGATGCACCGAATGTATCCGAAAACCTTACAGCATAACCATCCATTGCTGAGGCATGATAAAACGGGGAAGATATCATTGCAGATACTGCTGCTGATGTTATTCTGCCAAGGGATTCAGTAACACTTATTTTTTCTCCCGGCAGAGGGTTCATAGCCTCCTCAACGGTAAGCCTTTCAAACCACTTCCTCAGTGCTTCTTGGAGGGGTATGCTCTCAAGATAGAGATTCCGATTCGGTTTCACTTGTTCACGAGTTCTTTGATTTTTTCCTTCAACTCCTCAAGGTTCGATGATTTCACAATGTATGCTTCTGAGGCCCAGACCGCAAAATCGTCCCGGTAATCATATGCAGTGGACATAATGATAGGCACTTTGGGATCTTTCTCCTTCATCTGTCTGAGGAGACGAATGCCGTCAATATCTGGCAACAGGATGTCAAGTGTCACAATGTCAGGATTTTCCCTGTTAAAAAGTTCAATTGCTTCCTGTCCGTTCGAGGCTATGACCACGTCATAGCCTTCCTCCTCAAATTCTTCCTTGTAAAGCCTCTGGATATGTAAATCATCATCAACAACAAGAATTTTCATGCTCATCCCCCTTTTTATTATGCTGTTCTGTTCATTGTGTTCACAGGAATAAATAATCTAAACGTGGTCCCCATGCCGGGACTACTCTTTACCTCAATACGTCCTTTATGCTCCTCGATAATCCCGTGGGTTATCGAAAGACCGAGTCCTGTCCCAACCTTTTTTGTTGTGAAGAAGGGATCAAAGATAAATGGCATATTCTCATCGGTTATTCCTTCCCCTGTATCCGCTATTTCGATAACTGCTTCAGTGCCCAAGATATATGTCTTTATTGATATCGTGCCGTTGCTTCCGATAGCCTGTACTGCATTCGTCAGGAGATTCAGCAGGGCCTCTTTTATCCTGGCAGGGTCAACATATAACGCAATGGGACCGTCACTTTCCCGGACAATGGTAATTCTCCTTTCTTCAATGTCAGCCTGTATAAGTGATGTAGCATCATCGATAAGTCTCTCAGAAGTCACCGATTCCTTTACGATCCGTATTTCTTTGACAAAGCCAAGGATCTCATTCAGTATTCCCTCAAGTCTCCCCACTTCTTTCATTATAATATCTGCATATTCCTTCAGATTTCCACTCAGCTTTTTTTCAAGCCTTTTTGCGAAACCACCAACAGAGATGAGGGGATTCCGGATCTCATGAGCCACCTTTGCAGCCACCTCACCGAGTGCTGCCATGCGTTCTGTCATGACAAGCCTCTCCTGAAGCCGCTTCAGTTCTGATATATCCCTGAGCACATGCACGGTACCAATCAGTTCATGCTTCATATTAAATATCGGAGAACTTGAACTAATGAATGTCCCTCCAAGATATTGGTCATCAATCTCTCCTACATGTTCCTTTTTTGTCTCAAGCGTCCTGTGATGGGGGCATTCCTCCCATGGTCCGCTTTTCCCATGAAATATCTCGTAGCACTTTCCACCTACTATTTCTTCAGGTCGTTTCCCCAATCGCTTACAAACAGCCTTGTTGATATTTTTTACGACATAGTCACTATTGATTGAAAAAACCATGTCCGGTATGGAATCAAAAATATTTGCGAGCTCTTTCTCTGCAAATGCAAGCTGCTCATAGAGTCTTGCACTTTCTATTGCCGTTGCCACCTGGTTTGCAAAAGCCGCCAAAAACTTCATATCCTCATCGCTAATCGGTTTCTTGTTGTAATAGTTGTCTACCCAGAGCACGCCTTTGACAGTATCACGCGATATGAGAGGAACGACAGCGTAGGCTTCGGTACCGAGCTGTTGCGTGAGGATCATATCCGAGTATGGTTCCTGACTGATATCACTGATATTAAAAAATCTCTTTTCTTTTACTGTCTTCGTTAATATCGTTTCTTCATGTAACGGTATTCTCATGCCCATGCTTAGTTTGTCGAAGAAAGAATCCTTTCTCTGAGGACCTGTCTCGACCTCGCGTATCATATCCGAGAGCGACTTTTTTTCCATGGAAAGCCTTTGCCATATCTCGCCAGCTTCTCCGGGGCTCGAAGGTCCTACGCCCATAGCACCTTTCAAAACTTGTTCCTTCTCGTCAAGAAGGAACAGAATTGCCCGGTTGAATCCGAGGCCATCGCTCATGGTAACTGCTGTAAGAACCATTCTCAATAATCTGTCCAGCTCGAGCGTCCCTCTCATTGCAGAGCTGATAAAGAATAGCCGGGAAAGTTCTTGATCTCTCCTCACCAACTCCTTCTCAACACGTTTTTTATCTGAAATATCTCTTGATATACAACTTATACCAATCACGTCTCCCTTTGCATTCTTGATCGGAGAGCGTGTCAGGCTTACGGTTATAATCGAACCGTCCTTTTTCTTCCTGAAGGTCTCGATGTCTCTCAGAACCTCTCCTTTCCGAATCCTTTCGATCATTTCGAGTTCGGGTTCCATCAGAAACTCCGGAACAAACGGGAAAAATTTTCCGAGAACATCTTCCTTCGCAAATCCATATATCCTCTCGGCGCCTTTGTTCCAGGACGTAATCATACCATCTATGTCTGACGTAACGATTGCATCAGCCGAATTATCAATAAACCCTTCAAGATACTCCTTTGTCTCGGTGACCTTATACTGATAGAGCATTCTTTCGGTAACATCCTGTATGAATATAACGCATCCTGTAACTGAGCCGGTTTCATCCCTGACCGGATATGCCGAGAGCTCAGCATATTTTGCTGCCTCGCTTTGATTCTCCTTCTGTATCGTAACGATCATTTCACCCCTCTCGAAAGTCATGGATGCTGCACAATGTGGACATATCCCCATGCCGTCGTGAAACACTTCTTTACAATCTTTTTCAATAAGATCTGACACCGGCTTGTCTGTCCATTGCTCCATGGCCTTATTAAGGGCACATATTTTGTACTTTCTATCGAGCATAATAATGCCTTCACGGACATGTTCAAAGATCGTTTCTGCAATCTTCTGTTTATGTGATAGATCCATGCGAAATCCCTTTTCGGATCCTCTTCCTTTTTGCAGCAACCTTATATAACGCACTATACTGTTTTGCCGAGTTCATCCACGAGAAATCCATCCTCATGCAATTTGCAACCATTGCCTTCATTTTGTCTGAATCTGTATAAACGCAAAGGGCCCGCTTCACGGCATCCTGCATTGCAGAAGGTGTATAATCAGAGAAAAGGAACCCGGTACCTTGAGAGGTGAGTGGTTCATAGTCATGTATGGTATCCGATAGCCCACCAGTTCTTCTTGCAATAGGGATACTCCCATAACGCATGGCGATGAGCTGACCCAGACCACACGGCTCATATCTTGACGGCATGAGAAAAAAATCTGATCCGGCATAAATCTTGCGGGCCCGTGATTCATCAAATCCTATAGTAACGGAAACCTTTCCTTTGTATTTTCTTGCCGACTTTACGAGGGTCTTGTGGTATATATCCTCACCTTTTCCTAAAATAGCAAGTTTGACGCCATGGGAGACGAGTCCACCTATTGATTGACTGACAAGATCCATTCCCTTTTGAGCTGAGAGTCTTCCGACCATGCCTATGAGTGGTACACCCTGCGTGGTTCCGTCGCTTCGTCCAAATAATGAATCCATGATTTCCTTCTTGCATGCGGCCTTCCCGGAGAGGTCATATGAACTGTAGTGACTATGAATTGCTGGATCTCTTGATGGATCCCACGCTTCAAGGTCTATACCGTTCAATACGCTATAGAGGTCACGCACCCGCTCTCTCAAAACACCATCAAGCCCAAAACCGGACTCTTGACCGAGTATCTCTTTTACATAGGTATGACTGACGGTATTGAGAATGTCTGCTGACAGAATGCCTGCTTTCAGGAAATTTACCTGCCCATAGAATTCTATACCGTTCGGGGTGAAGAGTTTCCAACTGAGTCCCGTAAGGGGCATCTGTGATGGGGGAAAGAGTCCCTGGTAACCGAGGTTATGTATGGTAAACAGTGTTGCCGTATTTTTGAAGAATCTATCAGTACTATACAGGGTTTTAAGGTACAGCGGCACAAGACCTGTCTGCCAGTCATGACAGTGGATTATATCCGGTTTGAATTTAAGTGCCTTGCACGCCTCGAGTATCCCCCGGGAAAAAAACACAAAACGCGAAGCATTGTCTTGATAATCCCCATCAGGCGTTCCGTAGAGTTCCGGGCGGTCATAGAATTCATCACACGCTATGAAATATGTAGAGGCCTGATCAGTGAAAATCCTCCCTTCTTTCAGTGTGCTTCCTACAGGAACTTCAATAGAAATACCCGTGTCCTTGATTACGTGTCGTCCTTCCCTGATCTTTCTATAGAGCGGCAGGATAGTATGCACGGCCTCACCCATCTTCAGGTATTCTCTCATGAGAGCGCCCACGACATCTGCAAGACCACCCGTCTTGACATACGGCTCAGCCTCTGGCGAGGCCAACAGGATTTTCATATCTTCGCCTCTCTCATAAACTTTGCTGACTCTTCAGGCGGCGTCGGATTGATAAAGAAGCCTGATCCCCACTCAAAACCCGCAATCTTTGTAAGCTTTGGAATAATTTCAATATGCCAATGGTAATATTCATTGACTTCATCCTGAAAGGGGGCCGTATGTATCATGAAATTGTAAGGTGGGACTTCAAGAATCTTGTCTATCTGCTTGAGAATTACCTGAAGTATGTCTGCGAGAGAAGAAAAATTTTTATCCGGCGGCTGAAAATTCGATTCGTGTCTCTTCGGCAGTATCCATGTTTCAAAAGGTGCCCTCGGTGCAAATGGGGCAAGTGCAATATACTGCGAATTCTCATATATAACCCTCTTTTGAGTTTCTCGTTCCTGATTTATAACGTCACAGAATATGCACCGCTCCTTCAATTCGTAATACCGTTTTGAAGAATCCGTCTCTTCCTTTACAAGACTGGGAATAATCGGGAGCGCAATGAGCTGCGTATGTGAATGTTCGAGGGAGGCACCTGCGGCATCACCTTCATTTTTGAATATTAAAACGTATTTGAACCGACGGTCCTTTCTGAGATCAATGAGCCTGAGATAATAAGCCCAGAGCACATCCTCGAGCGCTTTCAATGTCACTGTGGATAGAGAAAGCATATGATCAGGGGTCTCCACAATAACCTCATGTGCTCCTATTCCATTCATCATATCGAAGATTCCCACCCCGGCTTTATTGAGATCTCCACTTACCTGAAGGGCCGGAAACTTATTGGGCATAACCCGCAGGGTCCATCCCGGTGTGTTTGGATTGGTACCAGGGGGCCTGAATGCCATGATCTCTTCCGGCGTTGTATACTCGTTGCCGGGACAGAAAGGACAGAATCCTCCCCTCTTCTTTTGAGAGGGAGAAATGAAATCTGTGGGCCGCTTGCCTCTTTCTACAGAAATGATAACCCAACGGCCTGATATAGGATCTTTTCTCAGTTCAGACATATCCCTCCACTTCCTCTGTAGGTATTTTAAAAAAAGAGCTAAAAATTAAAGATATAAGAGACCTCAACTCGTTGCTGCATAGCCTTTATGGATTTTGTAATATTATATCACAATAGGATATAATCACCCATGAAACCTACGTTTATACACAATCTGGTTAACAGCCCTTTTGAAGACCCGACACTCTTTATCAGAATAATGCGCGAAAAAAGGGCTCTTTTATTCGATATCGGGAATATCAGCAGGCTTCAGCCAGGTGATCTGCAGAAGATAACTGATGTATTTATAACACACACACACATAGATCACTTCATCGGATTTGATACCCTTGTGAGGGCAATCTTAAGAAGGGACACCCCGCTCCGGGTTTACGGCCCTCCAAACATAACCGACTGTATTGAGGGAAAGCTCAGGGGGTATACATGGAATCTTATCAAGGAATATCCGATCAAGATAGACGTATGTTCTGTCAGTGACCACAAAAAAAGCTACTCAAGTTTTCCTGCTGAAAATAACTTTCAACGGATAGACAAGGAAATCGCACCATTCGACGGCATCGTCTTGAGAGACCCCCTCTTCACTATAAGGGCCATCCAGTTGGATCACCAGGTGCCCTGCCTTGCCTTTTCAATCGATGAAGAATTTCACATCAATATCAACAAGGCATCCCTGCTGGCAAAGGGACTTCCTGTAGGACCCTGGCTGTCAGAACTGAAAAAAGCTATCAGGTCCCGCAGCCCTGGAAATACCAATTTTGTTGTATCCCATAAGCACTATTCGCTCGAAGAGCTGCGGGACATCGCACAAATAACAAAAGGACAGAAGATTTCCTATGTAACCGACATAGCTATGCATGGCAACAACATCCGGAAAATTATTGAATTCGTCCGCGATTCAGACACCCTCTACTGTGAGGCATATTTTCTTGAGGAAGACAAAGAGAGGGCATTAGAGCGGTTTCATCTTACTGCCAAGGTAACCGGTATGATCGCACGAAAAGCACGCGTGAAACGTCTCGTTGCGATGCACTTTTCACCAAAATACCGGCACTACCGGAAAACACCGGAAGATGAGGCAATGGAAGAATTCAGTTTTTCACCTTCGTGAAAAGCAAGACGGTATTGACTCCACCAAACCCGAATGAATGTGAGAGCGCATTGGTAATAGTACCCTTTCTCATCTCGGTCGCATAATCAAGGTCGCATGCAGGATCCTTTTGCGTAAGATTTATCGTAGGAGTGATAACATCCTCGTTCATACTCAGCAGGGTAAAAGCTGCCTCAAGGGCACCCGACGCAGCGAGCATATGGCCTGTCATTGACTTCACAGATGTTATGGGGATCTGATATGCTCTCTTGCCACAGGCCATCTTTATTGCCTTTGTTTCAGCTTCGTCCCCACGTTTTGTTGCTGTCCCATGGGCATTGATATAATCTATATCCTCCCGTCTGAGATCTGCTTCATCAAGTGCGCTCTTTATTGCCCGTGCCTCACCTTCAGGAGACGGCATTGTCTGATGAAAGGCATCTGTCGTATTTCCGTAACCAATTATCTCTCCGTAGACCTTCACCCCCCGCTTCACTGCCTGCTCATAATCTTCAAGGACCATAATACACGCTCCTTCTGAGAGCACGAAACCATCCCTCGTCTTATCAAAGGGCCTGCTAGCTGTTGAATCTGTTATACGGGACAGGGAACCCGACGAACCGTATCCTTCAATACAGATGCTGCATATCGGGGCCTCGGTGCCGCCGCAAAAGACGGGTCCTCTGTATCCTGCCTTTACTAAACGATATGCCTCCCCGATTGCAGCTGTTCCCGATGAGCACGCATGAGATATACCGAGACAGTATCCAGTTATTCCCAATTTTTCAGCAACATAGGATGAAGCCATACTGATTGTAGTGGATGGCATAAGATAGGGAGATGTCCTGACAAAAACAGGTGATTTGTGTAAGGAAAATTTTTTTTTGAACTCCTTTTCAAGGGAACCTATCCCTCCCCGACTTGAGCCGATAATGACTGCCCCAGCGGAAACAGCGCTCCTTCTTTTCCTTGTATGCAGCTCTGCATCCTCTGAAGCCATAACTGCCGCTGCAACAGCATAATACACAAACGGATCGAGACGGTTTATCTCCTTTTGTGTAAGATATGCAGTCGCATCAAAGCCCTTCAGTTCTCCTGCCACCTTCCACTTAACAGCAGCAACATCAAACCTCGTTATAGCTGCTATTCCGGACATCCCTGCCTTTCCAGCCTCCCATGAGTCGTGCAGGGAATTTCCAAGAGGACTGACAGCGCCTATACCAGTCACAACAACCCTTTTCATTGTCAGCTATAATAGCATACCATCCATCCTAGACTGTGCCACCTGTTTTATTGTGTTATCTTGCTTATTATGTCAATATAGAGAAGGAGGAATCTTGGTAGGAGAGTTACTGAAAAAGGCCCGTGAAGAGTCCGGCAGGGACCTTAAGGGCATCTCTACTATACTGAAAATAAGATACGACTATCTGCGCGCAATTGAGGAAGAAAACTTTAAACAGCTTCCCGAAGAGGTCTACATTAAAGGATATATCCGTGAATATGCTGAATTTCTCCATATCGATCCCGAGACTGCCTTACGTGCCTATGTGCAACTGACATCCCCACCAGAACATAATGATGATAATACTACAACAACTACAGGGGTGCCCCCTGCACATGTTCCCAGTGGTCATAAAAAATTAAAGGCTACGTATTTCCTCATACCATTCATCCTCGTCATTTTTGGCTTATTACTCTATGCTGTTCTCCATTCTCCGGAAGAAGAATCAGCGACGCATCAAGCGTCTATCGAGACACCAGCTGCCATGCCTCCCCTTGTTATCGAACCATCTGAAGAGATTCCGCAGGCACCTGTTGAAACAAACAAAGAGGTCCCTTCTCCACTTCCTGAAACGGGCCAAGGGCTCATTACTCCTCACGTTGATCCCATGAAGAAAACACCTCCCGATAGTGAGCGCGGACAAAAACCAGTTGCAAAAACGGTTACTACCCCCCATAGGCTCAAAGTAGTCACCACTGATACAGTCTGGATCCTTATCTCAGCTGATAATGCGGAGCCTCAAGAGATGACCCTGTACCCGGGAGAGACCGTTACATTTCAGGCGCAGGAAGGTTTTTCCCTGAAACTTGGAAACGCCGGAGGAGCAAAAGTCGTATTTAATGGAAAAGACATGGGAAAACTCGGGGAAAAAGGTCAGGTCATCAAACTGAACCTCCCGGAGAAAAATTAGATCTATGACGTAATTTTTAGTACATGCCACCAGATAAAGAAAAAAGGCGCTTCAAAAGATACAGGCATGAATCAGAGTTCTGGATTTCAATTGACGGAAAACCATTAAAGGCAATCTCTCTTGATTTCTCCCTCGGTGGACTCGGTTTGTTCCTCGAAAATAATGTGTCCATATCACCCGGTTCAAAGGTTGTTTTTACGATCGAAGAGCTCAATTTGGATATCGACGGTAAGATCGTATGGTCCCATGTGGTTGATTCTCAGCTCAGAGTGGGAATAGAACGGGTTTCGATTTCCGGATCTCTTGACCATTACCCTCTAGCCGATATCTTATTAGACTTACAAAGAAGTGAAAAGAATGGAATACTCGAAATAAAAAATGGGCTGATACTAAAAAGAGTCTATATTAAAAACGGCGATTTGATATTCGCAACATCGAATCTGGAAGATGATCGCCTGGGAGCAATACTTCTCAGAAACGGCAAAATCACCCAAAAGCAATACGATCATTCAGTAGCTGTCATGAAGGAAACAGGGAAACGCCATGGAACTGTTCTTGTCGAACTGAACTTCCTGAAAGCAAATGATCTCATTTGGGCAGTAAGGCGCCAGGCTGAAGAGATTATCCTGAGCCTCTTTCAGCTCGAACACGGAGAGTTTGCATTTCTCGAAGGCCCCCTTGAATCGTACGAGGTGATCACGCTCAAACTGAGCGCTGCAAACCTTATCTACAACGGTATCAAGAAGATACATAACCTTTTACACATAAATCATGTTATGCCCTCTCAAGATGAGATCCTTTCCTATTCAAGGGACCCAATGGACTTATTCCAGGATATAAACCTTTCCGATACGGATAAAGAGATTTTTTCACTTGTCGACGGCAAACGTATGATAAAAGAGATTTTCTCCCTTTCCCCCCTTGATTATTTCCAGACCATGCGTACCCTCTACGCCCTTTTAAGCATACGGATAATCGACATCAAAGAAAAATCGCTCCCAGGTGATGATTCACTCAGAGAGATTATCGAGGAGCCTGAAACAGATTCAGATCCTGCTTTTATAAAGAACGTTGAAGATACGTTCGACAGACTCAACAGGACTGATTTCTACAGCATGTTAGACATAACAAACAACGCCACTCATGACGAAATAAAAAAGGCATACTACAGGGTTGCAAAAGTTTTTCATCCTGACAGACACTTCTCCTTACCTTCTGAGACTCTCAAAAACAAGCTCAATACCATCTTTTCCCGAATAACTGAAGCATACCGGATACTCTCTGACCAGAAGATGCGGAGTCAATACGAGCAGAGCTTATCAATAAAACCGGCAGGGACCGAAACAAGCAACGTTGAAATTGCACGGGTCAGGTTCGCTGAAGGGAAAGAGGCGATGAGTAACATGGCTTTCGCTGATGCAGCAGAGCTTTTTGGACAGGCAACATATCTTGATGCCTCAATGCCTGTATACTACTTTCATTTGGGACGGGCATATGAGAAAATAAAAAAATTCCGTGAAGCAGAAAAAGCGCTCAGACATGCACTGAAACTTGATCCTTTTAATGCCGATTATTTAGCAGAACTCGGTCATATCTATTTAAAACTTGATCTGCTTTTAAGGGCACAAACGGCATTTGAAAAGGCTCTCAAATTCGATCCGTACCATGAACGTGCTATCAAAGGATTACAACAGGCCCGCAATCATTCCTGAGCCTGAATGGGAAGAACTTGCAACAAACCTCTTCCAGCAGACGGGACCCACAGTTCTTATCGGTGCAACAGATTCGGGAAAATCTACCCTGACACAATATCTCTTAAGGCGTTTTATCGAAAATCATACACCGATTGTAATTGTTGACGCTGATATCGGTCAATCATCTCTCGGGATGCCGGGTACCATTACCATGAAGGTTTTTAAAAAACCGGCAGATATAAGAGCTTTTCATGCTGAGCGGACCTTCTTTATCGGCTCGTTGAATCCGGCGCAAAAGATTCCGCTCATGATAGAGGGGACCACATACCTGGTCCATAAGGCAAAAAAAAGATCGGATCACATTCTCGTAGATACCACCGGACTCATTCACAGTGAGTATGGCAGATCGCTCAAACTGGGAAAGATCAAAACAATACAGCCTGAGACAATCATCGCCATTGAAAGGGAAAAAGAACTCGAACATATTCTGGCAATGATTCATGATACGAGGGTATACCGCATAAAACCCTCGAGGAACGCTCTTGAAAGAAGCAGGGATACGCGCATACGATACAGGAAAAAGAAATTTGATGAGTATTTCCTCGAGAATAACATGCGTGAGTTTTTTCTCGAAAACATTGCTTTTTACTATAACGGGAAACCTTCTTTTTCAAAGAAACCAGATTTTAAAGGCGGCACCATAATCGGTCTGAATCATAATGAAGACACAAGAGCCTTAGGTATCCTCCTTGAACTCGATAAAACCTCCGTTACGTTTAAATCATCGTTGGAATCCTTAAAAGGCATCAATCGTGTTGTATTCGGTGATATTACTATTGATGATTAACCCCCAAAAACATTTATCTGGTTAACCCTTCTCTTGTCCTGTTCTGTAAAACCTGTTATATATAAATCATGATGGTAGCTCCGGTTCTTTGAGACAGCTGGTTATGACACCAATACAATTTGAAGGCATAAGAGGTATAATAGACGCATGATAAGGAATACATTCAGTATGTTGCACGGCATAGGTGAGAAACTCGAAAAAAGACTCTGGAGGAATGGCATACTGACATGGTGTGATTTTATTGGTGCATCAGACGTCCATTTCTTAAATCCACTGAAGAAACAAATCTTTGACAACTTTCTATCCCTTGCCTCAAGAGAACTGTCGGAAGGCAACGCGTCATATTTTGCAAAACATCTCAAGAGAAAAGAGCACTGGCGGCTCTTTGATATCTTTAAGGAAAAGGCAGCCTGTCTTGATATAGAAACAAATGGTCTCATGCCTGAAAATGGCGGCTACATAACCCTGATTGGCATATACGACGGCCTTGACTACAAATGTTTTGTGAGGGAGAGAGGCCTTACCCCGGAGAATGTCAGGAAAGAGCTCTCGCGATATAAGTATCTTATCACATTCTATGGTTCTGCCTTTGACATTCCGTTCATGAAACAATCACTGCCCGATCTGACGTTTAATGTCCCGCATTTTGACATCTGTTTTGGCGCACGAAAGCTTGGAATAAGGAGAGGACTGAAGACACTCGAAGAATATCTCGGAATCGAAAGAGACGAGACGGTACGTGGCATGAACGGCTATGATGCAGTGCGTCTCTGGGAATATTCAAAGAGGGGAAGCAGCGAAGCTTTAAATCTGCTCATTACCTATAACAAAGAAGACACCGTTAATCTCTTTCAGATAGCTGATACCATCTATCAGAGACTAAGATCCCGGACCGGCATTGAGGAATATCTATAATTGAAATCGATTATCAATCTGTTATCCCTCCCATCCTCGTGTTGATATGCATTTCTGTTATTTCTACGTTACAATAGAATCATAAGCACTGTGAGACAAGGGGGAATGAAATATGACAAAGGGCAGCAATAGAATAAAGGAAATTTCGGATGAATTGAACGAACATATCATTGCGGTGAAGGGCACCCTGGAACTGCTTGAAACATCCGTATCAGACAGTGATTTACATAATCTGCTTATAAAAGCCATTGAAAGGCTTGATACAATAGAACAGTTATCTCACGAGATGCTCGCAGTACTGAAACAAATCCTTGAAAAGATGGACGAAATGAAAATATCAAAAAAAGATACAGGGGCACAGGAATAAAATCTTTCACAAGCAGCCCTTCTCCTGAATAATTCTTTCTTTTAAAAGCATATCAAAGGCAATTCTCTGGAGCGTTACGAGAATCAAAAATATTTCCTGTCTTCTATTCCTGTCTTTTAAAAATTAAATGAACCTCTCCGCCGCAGAGACGGCGGAGTATCCTGAAATCTCCCCTCCCTTGACGGGAGGGGATTTACCCTGTGGAATATTTTTACTTATTCCACGGGGTAAAGGGGAGGGGGTACCCAATCATCTTCAATCACCCTCACCCTCCCCCGTCAAGGGGGAGGGAAGTATATGGTAACCCCACAGCAGAGACTGTGGGGTATTGAAAATTTAATAACGCAATAATTACTTTTATTTGACATGTGTAATATTTTATGGTATAAGAAAACTATCGGGGGAAGAGAAGATTTGGTTTTATCCGGAATAAAAAGCAACTAATTCTATAGTAATATTCCGATTCTATCTTAACAGCTCTATTAACTGATCAGTATCCCTATCAATAAAAAGGGGGGATGTTCATGATCAAATTAGCTCAGGAGAGAAGATCTCAAAAGAGAAGACAGATATCTCTGCCTGTCTTCTACTCATATATGAGCGAATACGATCACGTCTATGACAATGGAACGACCTTTGATTTAAGCGATTCGGGAATATGTTTTTATACGCACTCGCCTCTTCTGGAGGGACTCCCAATCCAAGTTCTCATCTCGGACATCTGGGATTCACCAAGGTCCGGGGTTGTCCGGTGGTGCAGTATGAAAAATATCAACTTCTATAAAACAGGGATCGCATTTAATTAAAAGACTGCTTTCTCCCGCATGTTTTCGGGATCCCGTTTCCCCCTTTAACCGTACGTTTCTGTATTCTTTAAATCAGCAGTACAATGTGCGCAACGGACTGCCTTGATAGGGATAATGGAAAGACAGTAAGGACAATCTTTTGTCGTTGGCTCTGCCGGAGGAGCTTCCTCTTTCCTTTTGAGTTTATTCATATACCGGACAAGAAAAAAAACTGAGAAGGCAACGATGATAAAACTTATGATCGCCATAAAAAATACACCATAGTTCATGGTAACAGCACCAGCCTCCTGAGCAGCTGCGAGAGTCTCGTATGGTCCGGCAACTGAACCTTCCTTAAGAACAATAAAGAGTGCTGAAAAATCAACATCACCGAGAAGGAGACCGACAGGCGGCATGATAATATCTGCAACCAGTGACTTGACGATAGTTCCGAAAGCAGCACCAATGATAATGCCGACAGCCATATCCACAACATTTCCTCGCAAGGCAAATTCTTTAAAATCCTTTAACATAATAACCCTCCTTTCAGAAGTTCTTTCAAAGGCAAAAGTCATATCAAAATATAATATATTGCTATTCTTGTATTTATATACTTAACGCTGCAAATTTACAAGACATTTTGCCCTGATATGAACCCGAACAATTCAGTTGATTGTTAAACCGGAGGCGCGGGTGACTGAAAAGTCTTTTGTCCCGACAAAAGTCGGGACAAAAGACTTTGAAGGCGACCGTGCCTCCGGTAAAAGCAGTTTTCGGGTTAAGACATAGTGCCCGATGGTACCCCTTCGAAGGATAGCGTCTGCGCAGTTTTTTTAAAAAGGTGGTGCGAGAGAGGGGAGTCGAACCCCTACGGTTTTACCCACTGGATCCTAAGTCCAGCGCGTCTGCCAGTTCCGCCACTCTCGCATGATTGATCGGGTATGAAATACAAAGGGAAGGGTACTATCCACGTTTCCCGCATGAACTCGTTTCGCAGTATAATAGGCTCTTTTATGCGATTCGTATATCAACGACAAAAAATCAATACTGCATGAGAATTCTAATCAGTTGCTTTTTGAATTGACTCCCCGACACTTTCAATGTCTTTCCCGATTCCATGTGTTGTATGACAGCTGCATAAGAATGTGATGCAGATAATTGTCAGAATGGTAATAATTCGTTTTTTAATCATATTGCCACTCCTGTAGAAGTTTTCACTGCTTTTATTATACTGAAACATTTCAATTTTTCTCCTCAAAACAATATTTCTTCACCATTTGCCGTTGCTCGAGAGTCTCCACAGCTCCCGGAATAAACTGCCTCGTCCAGCTTATGGCTTCTTCACCGGTTAATCCAAGTATACGGCGTGCAAGACAGGCCGTAAACATTCCTGTTCTCCCTATACCGGCAGAACAGTGAATGACAATGTTTTTTCCCTTTTCCGCATATCGAAGAATAACCGAGAGAGCTTTATCAAGATCGTCTTTTGCAGGAATGCTATAATCACCTACAGGCAGATGAACAACATGGAATCCATCCTTTTTATAGAGATCGGGCAGGTTCCTCGATGCCTTCTGTATACATTCCGCAACCGAAGCAAGGATAACAATAACTGCAATATTCTGTTCTTCATACTCCTTATATACTATTCCTGCCGGATCATAGGTTCCAAACGGCATCGGGCTCCTGTAGATTTTTCCGGCCAACCCGAACGGCAATTCTGCAAGTGATGTTTCTCTCCCCATATTTTTTAAGAGAGATTATAGCAAAATATATCTTTCTGATCTTTAGTTCCAGTATAATAACAATTAAAACCAGGCACCCATGGAATTTTCGGAAATAATAAAAATCCTTCTCATGTTCTTCCGGGAAAATCTTCTCATAACAATTGTGCTTGCGGGTGTACTTCTTTTTCTGCTCTACTGGAAACCAAGAGTTTTTCTTATTATTGTATTCATTACCCTTTTATTGTTGGGATTATTCTATATTATCTCAGAGGTCAGCTCTACAGGGCTATCCCATAAACAGAAACTCATCCAGGAAAAAGATATCCGCTAAAAAATACCTTTTCTTGAAATCACAGGAAAAAATAAAGGGAGCAAGGTCAGACCAAGCCCCCCCATTAATGCAGAATATGTTATTAAAACCTGAATCCTAACCCTCCTGTTAACGTGAGTCCGTCAAGGTTTATCTTGGCACAGTGTATTTCAGAGCAGCTTACCTGTTCACAAAAGAAACGGTTATTTGCCGTGAAAATATATTTCCCCTCTATGCCGATGAATACTTTATCTGAAAGATCAATGTTGAACCCTGCTAATACATGTCCTCCGAAAATTGCATCGTTGTCATCGCCTGAAAAAGGCCCGATCAAAGGGTCAGGGTCATATCCCTTGACATCAATATTGGCGAAATAGAGGCCTAACCCGCCTCCTCCGAATAATTCTACGCTCTTGAGAGGAAGCACCCCTTTGATATTGACAATGACAGGGATAACCCAGACATCATCTTCTTCCCAAAAACCAGTAGCATCACTGAAAGATGCGTCAGTCTTGAAATAACCGGCGCCGAATTCCAGAGCCAGATTCTTATTGACGTACATGCCTAAAAGGACTTCACCATTAAAACCGCTGCCGAAATCATAGTCCTCGAGGTCACCTGTTGGAAAGTAAGCACCTCCCTTGAAAGAAAGATATCCATCCCATCTTTTATGTTCTGCAAGAGATGCTGCGGGTAAAGACAGGATAAAGATAACGGCTAACAATAATACAATAAGTGCTGAACGTTTCATAACCTCCTCCTTTATTTGTTAATTGCTTTATGTTTTGTAAACTCCATATTTTAACACCCTCCCCAGCCCCTCCCATCAAGGGAGGGGTAAATTATTTTCCCCTCTTGAGAGGGGCTTGTCCACCATCCTTTTGGTGGGCTCACCCGCCGTTTGTTTGGCCGGTGTAGGGGTGTATGCTACCCTCTCCCCCGGCGGGAGAGGGCCAGGGTGAGGGGGTTTAACAAAATTATAAATAGACATTTATCACTGTCTTCCTGTATTCGGCAAATCATGCCTGAACTTCGGCCACGGGGTGCTCGCAAGCGGGCTCGTTCTTACAATTGCAAAGAGATAACCGCCTTCTGTAGCAAAATAAACCGTGCCGTCCGTTCCAATGCTCGGTGAAGAGTTTACAAAGCCTGCATCTTTGATATAATGCGTGTTCAATGTTCCATCAGGGTTGAGCACATAAAGACTGCCATCATTTGATCCTATATAAATAGTTCCGTCAGCCGCTATGGCAGGTGATGACTTAACGTCGTCCCTTGTAGGATATACCCACAGCAATGTACCATCGGGGTTTAATGCAAAGACATCATTCTTGTCTGAACCGAAATAGACCGTCCCGTCAGTGCCTATCGCAGGAGAACAGTCTACGTCGCCGAACGCATCAAAGTACCATAGCAATGTTCCATCAGGGTTTATGGCATAGAGATAGCCCTCAGTAGAAGGGGAAAATCCGATAACTTCTGTAGTATCCTCGCCATAGACAAAATCATATGCATCGGAGCCGACATAGATTACTCCGTTATTCCCTATTGCCGGAGAAGACAATACATCGCCCAGTGTCTTAAAATCCCATATTATCGCCCCGTTTGTTGAATTTATAGCATAGAGATGTCCATTAACAGGACGGTCTGGATCTGCATCACTCGCCGGAATTATTGAACCTTCGTCGCACCTGTCTAATCTGTCATTAGAGAGATCATCGTTGTCACCGTATGATCCTATGTAAATTGTGCCATTGGTCGCTATTGCAGGAGATGAATGCACATAGCCTGATAGAACAGTATCCCATAGGAGCACACCGTTTGGGGTCAAAGCATAAAGTATAGCAACCGTTTCTTCACGGGTAGTGTCATCAGGGCATAAATAGACCCAGCGGTCCTGATGTGTGCCGGCAATATAAATCGTCCCATTGCTTCCAATTGCAGGGGACGAGGTGAAATTGGATTTCGTGGGGTAGACCCATTTTAATGTCCCGACGGGATTGATTGCATAGATCTGACGGTCGAATGACCCTATATAAACAGTACCGTCAGTCCCTATTGCAGGAGAACCACTTATTGCCCCTCCCGTCTCATATTTCCACTTGAGCGTGCCGTTAGGATTGATCGCATAAAGAGCGCCGTTACCGGAACCGATGTAGATTGTTCCGTCAGGTGCAATGGCAGGGGATGAGATTATGTCGATTGGTGATCCGTTCGGCGAAATATCGAAGCCCCATTTCGTCGGGTTAAAAAACCCAAAGTTCAGGTTTTTGATGCCGACAGTTAGATTAGTGATATCAGCTATGAGTGTATAACGATACCAAGGTAATCCTTCCCATTCTGGAGCATCATTGGAAGTTGTAAGTAGCAAGCCGAAAATAGCTGGCTGTGTATGCAAAATACTGATAAAATATCTCCCTGTTGAATCCACGGTGAAACTGTAGTCGCCGTTTGAATCGGTTGTTGTTGTTGTGATAGATTCATCTGATCCTAAATCAAATTCTCCGTTTTCATTGGTATCTTCATATAAATCCACTTCAATCCCCGGTATGCCCGGCTCACCGGGGTCTATTATTCCATTCTGATTAAGGTCATGCCAGACAGAACCGCTCAGGGTCCCGGCAACAGCATCCGGCAGGCCGCCTTCCGGTGTGCCGCCGCCTATTCCGGCCCCTATTCTTCCGCCTGTTCCGTCACTCCCGCAGGCGGATAAAAAGATTGCTATGAAAATACAGAGAGCTATTATTGATAATGCTTTTATACTTTTTCTCATGCGTTTCCCCCAAAATAAAGCTTTATTTATGTATTTATTATGTTGAAGATTCTATGAAGAAGTTTATACCATGCATAGCTCTGAATCAAGTAAAAAAACCTTTTGAAATCCACACATATAAGAACCACAAAGCACTGTCATTTGTCAATAAAAATTTATTAACAACAACTATAGCATAAAACAGTATTACTACCAAGAAGAAAAAAATGGTCATTATGTTTATTAATAGTTATTCACTGTCTATACGCTAGCAAGCTGTACGGCTAACGAGCCTGCAAGCATCTACAGTAGTTTAGCTCGTTTATTGTGTTAAAGCGTTCATTGGGTTTTTAAAAAAGCTGAGAGCTTAGAGCAAGATCTGTTTACTTACACCTCGGAGGTGGAGGTTTTGGCATTAAAGCGGCATGTACGCCTGGGGGTTTAATTCAAGAGATGCGGTGTTGCCTGCTTTAAAATGATGGTATCCGGCAGCAGCAATCATGGCTGCATTATCTGTGCACAGCGATACAGAAGGAATAAAGATCTCTGCCCCCCGCTCAGCTCCCATCTCGAGCATCCGCTTCCGTAACTCGCTGTTTGCAGCGACCCCGCCGGTAAGCGTCACTCGTTTGATACGTGCCTTTTTGATTGCCCATTCAGTCTTCCTGATGAGAACATCAACAACAGAAGCCTGAAAGGAAGCTGCGATTTCATTGATTAAACCAGGTTTTTCACTGAGGAATTTGGAATATGGATTGTTGCCTCCTGTATGTCCAGAATTCTCAGTTTTGCCTTCTGAATTTTGACTTCTTACTTCTGACTTCAGATAGTTCAATACCGCTGTTTTCACACCGCTGAAACTGAAATCGAGCGATTCAGGCAGATATGCCCTCGGAAAATGGATAGCATCTGGATTCCCGTCCTGCGCCAGCTTGTCAATAACCGGGCCACCCGGATATCCCAGACCGAGGAGCTTTGAAACCTTGTCATAGGCCTCCCCGGCCGCATCGTCCCTCGTTCTCCCGAGTTCCCTGTACTTCTGGAATCCGCCTACCCGATACAGACACGTATGGCCGCCTGAGACAATGAGGGCAATAAAGGGGAATGCCGGTGACGGCTCTTCGAGAAAGGCTGAGAATACATGGCCTTCAAGATGATTGACCGCTACAAGAGGAATCTGTTTTGCGTAACAGAGCGCTTTTGCAAAAGAACAGCCAACGAGCAAGGAACCGATGAGTCCCGGGCCGTGACAAACAGCAATCGCAGAAAGCTGTTCCAACTTCAGCCCCGCTGCATGCAAAGCCTCATTGAAAACAGGAACGATCATCTCTATATGTCTTCTTGACGCTAGCTCGGGCACAATGCCGCCGTACTTTACATGTATCTCTGTCTGGTTAGAGATTATATTGGAGACTATTCTCTTGCCGTCTTCTACAACAGCGGCTGATGTGTCATCACACGATGTATCGATACCGAGGATAAGCATGGGAGATGTCAGAAATTGTAATCAAAAAAAGTTGTGTCTTCCGGTAACGAGGGCTCGAACACGCTGTCTTTGAGACCGGTATTGATCTTTACCTCACCGAGTGTTATCACGATTTTATTGTCATGGGAATCATAGATCGTAAAGGAACATATCGGAAATTCAGCAGGGCATAATTCTAGTTCTATGGATTTAATGGTGCTCATCTGCCTTTTCGGTTTTAGATAAAGCTTTCCGTTTTTTCCCGATACAGAGAACTCCTCCCGGATATTCCCGAACCCGCTGAGGATGGCAATCGGTGCCCTCCCGTAGGTATCTGCATCAAATGTTCCCCTGAATGCCTGTTTTTCCTTTTTCTGATAAATAATGATTTCGTCATCATGAATAAAGACTTCCTGGCTTGCTGAACCATCATAGCTCCACTTCATCTTCATCGGTTGCTTTATAAAGAACATTCCCTTATACGTATCGGTGCGTTTCAGGTCCCTGATATGGCTCTCTTGTATAAAATTCCCTCTCATATCCTTGATATGTTCATAAACATCCTGAATACGCCTGATGTCCTCATCGGGAGAAGCTCCCGCAAGGGAAGTGAAGAAGAGCACCAACGCCGATGTTAGAAGACTTGCCGGCAAGGCTATTCCTGACAGGAATAAGCTTTTGATTTTCCCAAGATCTATTCTTTTCAACATATCATGCTCGTCCAGAATAAATTTTATCAGGCTACTTTGCACAGCAACTTCACCATACACATAATTGAACAGCATACCACAGAAAAAATTTCCATTACAACAGCACACTGCGGAAACAAATGATTATTCATGTGATATACTCATCTATATATACATAAAATTCGCAAGCACGTGTTTTGTGAATAGGTCTGTACAAAGACGATGCCTTTAACACCCTCCCCACCCCCTTCCGTCGAGGGAGGGGCATATTACATTTCCCCCTTGAGAGGGGTGTAGAGGTGTGTATTACCCTCTCCCCTGGCGGGAGAGGGTTAGGGTGAGGGGGTTTTACAGTCTATATATAGACAATAAATATATATCGCGATAGTAAAGCGGAAAGGAGGATATATGATAAGGTTTAAATTATTTTTTCCTGTTATTCTCTCATCTTTGATGTTATTGTTAACCAATCATGCCTTCGCAGAAGAGGGGAGTGAAGAGACCACTTATACCGAAGAGGTCTTTCAATCGCTCGACAAAAATAAGGATGGAAAGATATGCCGTAAAGAATGGGAAACCGTAGACCATAACAAGGACAACACGATCTGCAAAGACGAATGGAAACGGTGGGAATTCAAAACCGGGGATAAATCCAGATGGTTCGATCTCCAATGGTACGATAACAATGGCGACGGGTTTATGGACAAGGAAGAGTTCTATCGCTACCCAAGACCAAGGTTATAAACTGAGGTTATTAGAACCTATCTCAAAATTGATATTTTATTAAGTATATCACCCAGAAATCATGCAGAAAGATGTGACATGTGAAAAGTTCTGATTTGAAAAACAAGGCATTTCACTCTGAAACCGGTGAGTACATCTTCGGGTTCGAGGATACCGGTAGCCATGCATGTTACATGATCTACGGTTTCCTGAAACCAAATGAAAAAGGACGGCCCGTAAAACCTGGCAAAGGCCATGAAGAGATCATTCTCGCCCTGGAAGGCGATCTGGAAGTCACCGGGCAATTTTCAGGAACGCTGAAAGAGGGTTCTGCCATGCATATCGAAGGCGAACACGAATGCTTTCTTGAAAACCCTTCAGAACATCCTGCTGTATACATCATCGCCGGAGGCCATACAGATGGTAGTCACCATTGACCTCGTGTGCTGACTGCCAACCCAGATTATTCATACATCTTTCACGGATTACCATTAAAGAGAGTATTAGAGCGGTTTCTTTTGCCGATATTCAAATTATAGTATAAAAATAATGAGGCAAAAGCCTCGGAGTCCCGACCAAAGGTCGGGAGGAGAATGAGCGATAATACTCTCTTTCAGGGTCGTGAGCCGTTATTTGTGAATAGCCTATAAAAAATTTTAAAATTGCTTTTACCTTTTCAACAAAGTCGTGAGCCGTTATTTATGAATAGCCTATGCTAACTTGTGATAGACCACTATGCTCATTCTTTCATGGACAGCATGTCACCGCACCTTCCCTCGTGCCAGTGATGCAGCAACCCCGAGAACACAGAAGACCGTGAAAATGATAAACGCAATGTTCATGCTTTTCAGAAAGACGGGGTAATGGGCCGGGGTGATCTGTGCTCTCCCGAGGGAAACTGAAAAGATGAGCACGACAATCCCCATGCTGAACATCTGTCCCGTCAACCTCATGGTTCCCAGCATACCGGACGCAACGCCGTAGAATTTCCTTTCAACAGAGCTCATGATCGCATTGGTGTTGGGAGATGAAAACAGGGCAAAACCAAAACCGAGACAGATCAAACCTCCAACAATGAACTGCACCGTTGTTGCCCGGTTAACAAAGGTAAAGAGGAAAAGTGCGATGACAGTCAACCCCATCCCGAGAGAAGCAACAATACGTGGCTCGAGTCTGTCTGAAAGTCTTCCGGCGAAGGGAGAAAAGACGGCCATCACTATAGGCTGTGACACGAGGATCAGGCCTGCATCCTGCGGGCTGAGTTCTTTGATATACTGCAGATAGAGGCTGAGCAGAAAACTCACGGCAAATGTTGCCCCGTAGTTTATAAAAGCTGCCATGTTCGAAAAAGCAAACGTTTTATTATCCCTGAAGATCCTCATATCCAGGAGGGGGTACTCGATCTTTGTCTCGCGTCTGACAAAAATGAAAGCTCCGAGAATACTTGCGAGAATGAGCAACGCACCGGATATCGACGGGAGGAGTGTAAACCCGTACATGAGTGCTGTGAGTGCCACGCTGTAATAAAGCGAGCCTACGAGATCGAACCTTTCTCCCTTTGCTTCAGCCCATTCTCCTTTCAATTTCCAGACAATGAGCAGAAGCACTGCTAACCCGAGCAGCACATTAACAAAAAAAATACTTCTCCAGCCAAAATGCTGGGTGAGCAAGCCACCCAGGAAAGGGCCGGCTGAAAGGCCCGCATATACTGCTGCGACATTGATTCCAAGGACCTTGCCCCTTTGATCTGCAGGGAAGACGGAGGTGAGAATGGCAATGCCTGTTCCGAAGATCATTGCACCCCCTGCTCCCTGGATAAACCTGATAGCAATGAGAAAAATTGCATTTGGTGACAGTGCTGAGAGGAATGACGATACTGTATACAGGATCATGCCGTACTGAAACGTTCTCTTTCTTCCGTAAATATCTGCCATCTTTCCGAATGGCACAAGAAACATTGCTGCTGCGAGAATAAATGATATTGAGACCCAGCTCAGTAAAACTGCATCCATTGCAAACTCATCCCCGATGCTGGGCAGTGCAATGTTGATAGAAGAACCCATGAAAGGCGTCAGGAAAGAAGAAAGCGTCGTGATAATCAAAACACACAGTTTACTCGTATCAGTCCCTGTTTGCATATCATACATTATATAAGATGTACAGTTAAGCGCGCCTTGTTATAAAAGGCAGGTTCAAAATGACATCCACCATGGGCTCACCATGTTATCCGAAGATGAGGGCCAGTTCCATCAATATATTTTGCAATATGAAGTGTTCAGTGTATAGATTTGATATAATAGTGTATCTTCCATCTCTTGAACTGTGAACACCCGTTTCTGAAAAGGAAGCTGAACAATGCATGTATGGAAAACAATTACTGGCATTCTCGTAACTGTTCTGTTATTTCTCTCATCATGTTCCTCTATGAAACCCGCTTATCAGGTCGATGATCGGGAAGCATCACAAAAGCCATCGATTATCGGAACCTGGATGACAAGTGATGAGCATGGTATCAGCGAAATTACCTATGCCCCTGATGGTTCTGCTGAGATAACCATACTGTACCGGCTGAAAGATGCGAAGGAAAAAATACAGGTGAAAGCGGCATGGTCTGTTGAGAACCGCATACTTGAAACAACTGTTTTAGAGTCAACATTACCGGATATCTTTCCGTTAGGTTCTACCGTAACTGAAATAATTTTTTATATAACCGATGACAGATTCGTTGTGATAGATGAACAAGGCAATCCTATCGTTAAGAAAAAGAAGGAGTCAACATCGCTCCTCGACCTGGAAGAACAGTTCGACATCCTCTATAAGGAAGGGAAAATCGCAGAGGCAATTGAGGTCGCTGAAGAGCAATTGATGCTGGCGAAAGATACGTTTGGCCCTGATACCCCGGATGTTACGACTGCCCTGGAAAATCTCGCAATGCTCTATAAAGACGACGGACAATATGATAAAACTGAATCACTCTTAAAACAATCGTTAACGATAAAGGAGCAGACTCTTGGCCCGGAGCATCCTGAAGTCGCAGAGACCCTCAATAGCATCGGAGAACTCTACCAGGCCCAGGGCCAGGATAACAAGGCCATACCAGTCTACAAGCAGGCGCTCACGATAATAGATACCGTATACGGTCCGGAGAGTCTCTGGAGCGCAACAATCTTGAATAATCTTGGACTACTGCACCAAGCCAGGGGTAATTTTACAGAGGCTGAAACATACTTCAAGCGGTCACTTGCCATAAGAGAAGCGTTCCTGGGAACGGATCAGCCCGATGTGGCAACCTCCCTCAACAACATTGGTGTGCTCTATCAAGCACAGGGTGATTTTACAAAAGCAGAACCTTTCTTGAAACGGTCATTGGCGACATGGGAAAAGATTCTCGGTCCTGATACCCTCGTCGTTGCTTCATCACTGGATAAACTTGCAGAGAATCATGAGGCTCAGGGGAACTTTACAGAGGCCGGCCTTCTCTTCAAGCGGTCATTGGAAATCAGGGAAAAGCTCCTCGGCCCAGACCATCCCGATGTTGCGCAATCACTCGATAATCTTGCAGAAAATTTTCAGTCTCAAGGGAGGAACATCCAGGCACGACCTCTCTTTGAACGGTCATTGGAAATCAGGGAAAAGCTCCTCGGCCCAGACCATCCCGATGTTGCAGCATCCATCGATCGGGTGGCTGAAAACTATCTGACCCTTGAACGGTATTCCGAGGCCGAATCACTTTTCAGGCGGTCCTTAACCATAAGGGAAAAGTTTTTTGGCCTGGATCATCCCGAGGTGGGACTGTCCCTCGATAATCTTGCCGGCATCTATTGTGCTCAAGGCAACTCCTTTCAGGCAGACATTCTCTACGGACGGGCTCTCACGGTACTGAAGGACGCCTTCGGCCCGGTACATCCTGAAGTAGCTCAAGTGCTAAAAAATATTGCGGCATGCTATAAAGAAACCGGGAGGACAACTGAAGCAAAAAAACTTGAGGAAAAGGCAGAAGCAATCCTATCAAAAACGAAATAAACCTCCCCGCCACAGAGACGGCGGGGTATTAAAAATTTAATAAAAACCGGAGGAGTTGTTTCATGGAAGAAATAAAACGAATTGCACTCGTAGCACACGATAACCGGAAAAAGGATTTGGTTGAATGGGTTGAATGGAATTATAAAATATTAATACAACATAAATTAGTATGTACGGGAACGACGGGAAAATTAATTGAACAAACAATCAAAGCCAGGCTGAAAGATGAAGATACCATGAAGTATGAAATAATGTTATTAAAATCAGGCCCGCTGGGCGGAGACCAGCAATTAGGCTCAATGATAGCAGAGGGGGACATTGATTTAGTGATCTTCCTTTGGGATCCGATGCAGCCGCAACCTCATGATGTTGACGTCAAGGCCTTACTGAGAATCGCTGTTTTATACAATATCCCCACTGCCTGTAATCGCTCAACAGCTGACTTTATGATTTCATCTCCTCTCTTGAATACAACGTATGAACCGATACTGACTGATTATTCCGGGTACATCACCCGGACGATAAAATACAGCTGATCGACAGGCCTCTCTGCTGTTTGCCTCCACAGGCATTAATATGCTATGCTATAGTGGAAGCGCAAGGGAGTATTTGTTGTATCTAATCTGCAGAGCATACTTCTGATTTACAGTTTTTTTATGACATGACCTCCTCATGCTTCAAATCTTTGAAAGGAGGTATGTCATGATGGTTCAAGGAACTGTTAAGTGGTTTAATGAGACCAAGGGCTACGGCTTCATTACCAAGGATGAGGGCGGTGACGTTTTTGCTCACTATTCAGCAATTAACGGAAATGGTTTTAAAACGCTCTCGGAAGGCGATTTGGTAAGCTTTGAAGTTGTTTCGGGTGACAAAGGCCCGAAGGCGATAAACATCGTAAAAATATAACCTCAGAAAGAGGGCTCCTCACAAAAGGAGCCTTCTTTTATTATTACTACTGAATAATCTTCCTGTTCCTTTTCCTTCATTGTCCGGTTCTCTCTCATGTTTTGCAAACAGAGCAGAAGAAGCAGCACAAGAAAAAATTAAGGAGGTAAATGTGATTAGAGAAGGAAACTTGGTTAAGGTCAATTATACCTTGACCGTTGACGGCACTGTCGTTGACAGCTCGAAGGAAGGTGAACCGTTCGAGTTTCGTACCGGTAATAACCAGGTTATTCCAGGTTTCGAGGAGGCCCTCATGGGCATGCACGCCGGTGAGAAAAAGTCTTTTCAGGTCAGCCCGGAGAAAGGATACGGTCAGGAGGATCCACGGGGCATACAGACAATACCCCGGGATAAATTGCCGGGTGACAGAGAGCCGGAGGTCGGGATGATTCTCCATGCCAAGATGCCAAACGGCCAAGCCATCCCAGTGAGAATCGAAGACGTAAAAGAAGAGACCGTTATTTTGAACCTGAACCATCCCTTATCCGGGAAGACCCTCAATTTTAACGTAGAAGTTATCGAGGTAACATAGTGTCTACTTTACACCTCATCAAAAGGAGAACAACACAACATAACAATTGGAGATAAGAGTGACGGGTACTAGGAGCTGAGAAGCTCTTAACGGAAAGTGCAATTGATTGTTGTGCCGGAGGGACAGTCCCATGGGAGAACTGAAAAAGATATTTCTATAAGAAACCTTCAGCTCGGCCAAAAAGCCGGCAGAGAATCGCAAAAAGAAAAGTAATGAACAAAACAGAACTGCGCATAAGAGAAAATTTTTTCTGCATGAATAACCCGAAAATTGCATTTATAGGAGGCACGGATGACTGAAAAGTATTTTGCAGCAACACCTTATCCATGCTCTGATGCGATTCTTGAATTGCATAAAAATATGCGGAAACTTTTGAGAATTGCATCAGGGCATATGATAAAATCATGTTGATATTAAAAGACTTTGAAGGCGACTGTGCCTCCGGTTTAATAATTAATTGCAGTTTTTGGGATAATAAATAATGAACAAAGAATGGAGAATACTTTGGTAAAACGGTCCGGATTATACAAAAGTCAAAAGAGAAAAAAAGAAATTCTCAGGCAAAAAAAGCAGGAAGAAAAAAGGAAACGGCGCCTTCATAAACATTCCGGAACACCACAGGACACTGACAGGACGACAGAACGGGGAGGAGAGGAGAATTCTTAAGACGTTTTTTGGACAATCACGATTCAGCTTGTCTCCGCCGCAAGATAAAAAGCAGTATGACTGCTACAAAAAACATCAGGATGCTCATTCCCTGTGATAGAGGCAGGTTATCGAGGATATATCCCCTGCCCTGGTCTCCTCTGAAGAATTCAACAATAAACCTGAGCACTGCATAAAACAGTATATAGCTCACAAACAGCTGGCCGTTAAAGGACTTATATTTTCGCAGGGTTATAAGAAAGAGAAAATTTATTGCCTCTCCTCCCGCTTCATAGAGCTGTGTCGGATGGAGAGGAACATGCGTTGGAGCAAGACATTCCGGGCTGGTAAAGACAACTGACCAGGGGAGTGAGTCGGCAATCTTTCCGTGACAGCAGCCGGCAAAAAAACATCCAATCCTTCCAAAGGCATGCCCGATTGCAATTGAAGGAGCAAACACATCTGCCGTTCTCCAGATACCAAGCGCATGTCTTTTCGCATACCAGATAAAAATCGGGACAACCAGCACTATGCCCCCGTAGAAAACAAGGCCGCCTTCCCATATCTTGAATATATCCAGGGGGTTCCTCATATAGGGGGCAGGATTTACAAAAATATAGAAAATGCGTGAACCGATGAGTGAACCGAGGACAATATAAAAGCCGAGGTCCACGATTTTCTGCGATGGGAGACCTTCTTTTTTTGCCTGGCGCATGGCCAGACCCAATCCGACAACAAATCCGGCAGCTACAAGCAGGCCATACGTATGGATCGTCAGCGGTCCGATTTTAAATAATATTGGATACATGCGCTATGATTCCTTTTTAATAAGCACGAGGAAAAAAACAATTGACATGCCGATTGAAAGGGAAGCATCCGCAACATTGAATGCAGGCCAGTGGAAATCTCCTGCCGAGAAATCAAGGAAATCAAACACCCTCCCGTATCGTATCCTGTCGATCAGGTTTCCCAGTGCTCCTCCGAGTATGAGTGAAAGTCCAGAGCGGTTGTAAGTGCTTTTTATGAGAAGATAGGTGACGATGATTATTGCTGCTAATGATATGAGGATGAAAAAGCTGCTGCCCAGATGCCTGAACAATCCGAATGCGGAACCGGTATTCCAGACATGCACGATATGCAGGAACGGCAATATCTTTATGGAATCGAATGGACCAACGGAGGTACTTATCAGATACTTTGTTGCCTGGTCCAGTACGACAACCGATGTGACGATTGCGAATACAGAGAATAGCTTTCTCAACCGGGGATACCTCCCGGAAAACCCCCGGTGCCCTTCCGGAGGAAAAGAAAAGTGCATGATTCATACCGCACCAAAGATAACCCTCTCACACCGCTCACAAAGCTCAGGTGCTCTATCAAAGGTTCCGACAGATTCACTCCAGTTCCAGCATCTCCGGCATTTCGAACCGGGCGCCCTTTCAACCGTAATACCGAGTCCGTCTATTTCAGAACTCCTGTATGTAACATCACGTGTTGTATCCGAAAATTCTACTGCTGAGACAATAAGAAAAGCCGGCAGGAAGTCCTGATACATTGAAAGTGCCCGTATATATTTCTCTGGTACTGAGAGAATTACTTTTGCTTCAAGCGAATTTCCGATAAATTTCTCTGCCCTCCTTATTTCAAGTGCCTTGTTCACCTCGCTTCTCAAAAGAAAGAGCTCGTCCCATCTTGTTTCAAGGTCCTTGTCGTAATACTGCTCCTGGAACTCGGGGAAAGGAGCTAAAAATACAGATTCTTCCATTTTCTTTTTCCCCTGCTGTTTGCCTGGTTCCGTGTCCCGAATATTCTGCCATACTTCTTCAGCAGTAAAAGAAATGATCGGCGCCATAAGCCGTGTTAAAGTCAGGAGAATCTGGTAAAAGACCCACTGGGCAGCACGCCGCTCTATGGAATCCGGAATGTACGTATAGAGCCTGTCTTTAAGGACATCAAGATAAAAAGAACTCATATCAACGATACAGAAATTGTATATGTTGTGAAAGACCTCGTGAAAGTTAAAATGTTCATAGGCTAATGTCACTTTCCTCGTACATGTCTGCAATCTGCTCATGGCCCATCTGTCTATTTCAAGCAGGCGGTTGCTGTAGTCCTTACTGTCAAAATCATAGATATTTCCGAGCAGAAATCTGCACGTGTTTCTTATCTTCCTGTATGCCTCAGTGAGCCTGGCAAGTATCTCATTCGATATCCTTACATCCTCCCTGTAATCTTCCGCTGAAACCCAGAGCCTCAGTATCTCCGCCCCGTTTTTCTTTATGACTTCCTGTGGAGCCACAACATTGCCGAGAGATTTTGACATCTTTTTTCCCTGACCATCAACAACAAAACCGTGCGTGAGCACGGTCCTGTACGGGGCTTTCCCCCGCGTCCCCACTGATGTGAGGAGTGAGCTCTGAAACCATCCCCTGTGTTGATCACTTCCCTCAAGATACATGTCAGCAGGCCAGGAGAGTTTCTCGTCGACCTCCATAACCGCTGCATGACTCACCCCTGAATCAAACCAGACGTCCAGTATGTCTGTCTCCTTATCGTATGACGTCCCTCCGCACCTTTTACATGAATACCCAGGCGGCAAAATTTCCTCAGTACTCTTCATAAACCACATGTCGGCGCCGAGTTCTTCAACGAGGGTTACTATGCGCATCAACGCATCACGGTCCGTTACAAACTCCCCGCATGCCTTGCATTTAAGAAGTGTAATCGGAACTCCCCATGCCCTCTGTCTCGAAATGCACCAGTCCGGTCTGTTTAAAACCATGCCGTGAATCCTGTCTTTTCCCCATCGGGGAATCCATTGAACATGCTCTATTTCCGCAAGTGAGCGGGTTCTCAATGTCTTCTTGTCCATAGAAATAAACCACTGTTCCGTTGCCCGAAAGATGACGGGCCTTTTACAGCGCCAGCAGTGTGGATAGGAATGGGTGACAGTCTCTTCCTTCATGAGGGCGTTCCTATCCTTCAGGAGTTCTATGATTTCAGGATTCGCCTTGAAAACGAAGTGCCCCTGGATAGGAAGAGATCGCTCAGCACCTGTGAAATGAAATTTCCCGTGATCATCAACAGGTGCGTAAATATCAAGGCCGTATTGCAACCCTATCTCATAGTCCTCCTCTCCGTGACCTGGTGCAATATGGACGGCACCTGTACCTTCATCAATTGTCACAAAATTCCCGATGATCACTCTCGACTTCCTGTCGATAAAAGGATGCTCTGCTGAGACACCTTCAAGTATCTTTCCCTGAAAACGTTCTGCGACTGTCCCGCTGAGCATAAGTTCTCCTTTCAGGTCATCGAGGAGCTTCTCAGCGAAAATGTATACCTCGTCTCCAGCCTCAAACGCAACGTAATCAAAATCAGGATGAACAGCCAAAGCAAGGTTTGCAGGCAGGGTCCACGGTGTTGTTGTCCATATCAGGATAAAAACTTTTTTATCCTTGAGGCTCGGCACTACTTTTTTTATCGTTTCATTCCAAACCCTGAACTTCACGTAAATCGAGGGGGATACCTTGTCTCCGTATTCGACCTCGGCCTCAGCAAGAGCTGTTGTACAGGACGGACACCAGTGAACCGGTTTTCTTCCCTTGTAGACATATCCGGCTTCAACAAATTTACAGAACTCCCGAACAATCGTTGCCTCATAAGAAAATGCCATTGTGAGATACGGCTCGTTCCAGTCACCTAAAACCCCTAACCTCTTGAACTCGTCTCTCTGTATATCTACAAATTTTGCTGCGTAATCCTTGCAGAGATTCCTCTTTTCAAGGATACCGAGAGTATCCTTGCTGCTCCCTAAATTCTTGTCAACCTGTAATTCAATCGGCAGACCGTGGCAGTCCCAGCCAGGAATATAGGGCGCATAGAATCCTTTCATGGATTTATATTTGACGATGATATCCTTGAGGATCTTGTTCAGTGCATGGCCGATGTGAATGTGCCCGTTCGCATAAGGCGGCCCGTCGTGGAGAATATAGTGAAGAGAGCCCCTTCCCATTTCCTGGAGTCGTTCATATACCTTCGTATCCTCCCAGAGCTTGATCATGAGAGGTTCTCTTTCGGTCAGATTTGCCTTCATCGGGAACCCTGTTCTGGGAAGATTCAATGTCTCTTTATAGTCTCGCTGGGCCGTTTCTTTACCTCTGTCGGACATGGCTCCGTGCTAATCTTCCTTTTCTTTCTTTTTCTGACGCTCTGCTATGACCTTTTGCGCAATGTTACCGGGCAACTCTTCATAGTGTGAGAATTCCATTGAATAGATCCCCCTCCCTGAAGTGAGACTGTGCAACTGGTTTGCGTAGGTCAGCATTTCCGACATCGGCACCTGCACAGTGATCTTCTGGTTGCCGCCTGCCTGTGGCTCCACGCCCTGCACCCTTCCCCGCTTTGAATTGAGATCTCCTATGATCGCTCCAAGGCTATCGTCTGGTATAATGACCTCAGCCTTCATAATAGGCTCAAGCAGGATCGGTTTTGCGTCGTTCATGGCCTTTTTAAAAGCCATAGATCCGGCGATCTTGAAGGCCATCTCTGAAGAGTCTACTGAATGGTATGAACCATCATAGAGCGTCACTTTCATATCAACAATCGGATACCCGGCAATAACACCTTCGCGCATTGTTTCAACAACTCCTTTTTCAACAGCAGGCCGATACTGCTGTGGTATGACACCGCCAACAATTTTGTCAACAAATTCGTATCCTCCCCCTCGCGGGAGCGGTTCTATCATGATATAGCAATCACCGTATTGTCCTCTTCCTCCCGACTGCTTCTTGTACTTCCCTTGTGCCTTTGCTGAAACCTTGATGGTCTCTCGATACGGGACCTTGGGAGTCTTCATGAGAACCTCAACACCGAACTTCCTCTTCAATCTTTCGAGTGTAACTTCAAGATGTACCTGCCCCATCCCGGAGAGGATCATCTCTTTTGTCTCTTCGTCTCTCTGGAACCTCAGCGTTATGTCCTCCTCAAGTATCTTGTTGAGACTTGTACTGACCTTCTCTTCGTCACCCTTGCTCTTTGGCTCGATCGCATATGAAATGAGAGGATCCGCAAATCGTACCTTTTCAAATACAATGGGATTCGACTCATCAGACAGGGTATCTCCCGTAAATGTCTCCTTGAGTTTTGCCACGACAGCTATATCTCCAGGGCCAACAATCTGTGCAGGAACCTGCTTCTTCCCGAGAAGATAAAATATCTGCCCGATCCTCTCCTTCGCCCCTGTTGTCGCATTAAGGATATTCGAGTCAGCCTTCAGGACACCAGAATAGACCTTGAATACCGTAAGTCTCCCCGCGTAAGGATCAGCTACGGTCTTGAATACATATGCTGAAAACGGTTCCGACGCATCTGGTTTTCTCTCCACTTCATTCCCGTCCTTGGGATTCTTCCCTTTTATAGGCGCAATCTGGGCCATTTCTACGGGAGATGGAAGACAGAGCAGCACTGTATCTAAAAGCTGCGGGATCGCGATATTCTGTGCTGCGGAGCCACAAACGACCGGCACAAAGCGTTTTGTCAGAGATCCCTCCCTTATTCCCCTGATGATCTCTTCGTCTGAAAGTCCCTCACCCTCCAAATATTTCTCAAGCAGGGCATCATCAGCTTCAGCAATCTTCTCAACGAGATTCTTCCTGTATTCCTCGGCCTCCTGCAACATATCAGAGGGGACATCAGTTTCTTCGGCCTTTCCGCCTTTGAATATCACTGCCTTCATTTTTATGAGGTCGACAATGCCGGCAAAATTATTTCCGGAACCAATCGGTATCTGAAGCGGCAACGCGCCTCTCTCAAAAGCCTTCTCGAGATCACCGACAGCTCTCGAAAAATTTGCGTTGTCCTTATCCATCTTGTTAATAAAGATAACACCCGGTATCTCGAAGTCACACGCGTACCCCCATACCTTTTGTGTTTCCGCTTTAACTCCTGAGATTGCACTCACGATAACAACTACTCCGTCAACAGCCTTAAGGCATCCTCTCGCATCCTCTACAAAATTGATGAATCCAGGCGTATCTATGACATTGATCTTGCAGTTATTCCATGTGCAAAAGGCGGGAGACGACGTGATTGTTATTTTCCGGTCTATCTCCTCCGGTTCGAAGTCTGTTGTCGTCGTGCCGTTTTCGACCGTGCCGAGCCTGTTTATCTCACCAGCATTAAAGAGCATTGCCTCGACAAGTGACGTCTTGCCAGCCCCTCCATGTGCAATCACTGCTATATTCCGTATCTTGTCTACATCAACGTTTGCCATGAACCCCCCTTTATATAAGTTAGTATGTTTTTTATTTCAAGTATGCTGCGTATCCTGTTACCCCGGTTCTTTATTCCTTTTGTCTATAATGAAATCCGGTCGATTTGATGGACATTGAGCCAGATAAACTCACGAGAACGTGCTGTGGATTATTCTATTACTTCTTCAATAACCGGTTTCAGTTCCTGTTTTTTCCCGATCCTGGTACTCCAGATTTTTACGAAGAAGAAAAAGATTATACATGCTCCAAAACCGAAGCAAGCAGAAACGACATCCGGATCAACCCCCTCGAAATATGTGCTGAAAACTTCTTTGCCGAGGATTGAACCGATAACGAGAGCAAGAGCGGGTATGCCGTAGACAATAAGAGATCCTCTCAGATATGAGTATGGTTTCATGACAACGCGTACCGTCTGCCCGACATGTGCCTTTATAGGATTTAATGCTTCGAGCTCCATGAATTGTTCGCCCGGCTTACACGTCCCAGCAGTACACCCTTCGCACGCAGTCCTTCTTGGAACAGTAATCTTCGCGGTTAGTCCATGAATACTGACAATCACACCGACTTCCTCCATGACTTTACAGTGTAACATATCATATACTGAAATGTCCCTGCTCTCTCCCGAATCTGCCAATAGAAATTGTCCGTGCGGGTAAAGCGTCCTCCTCAGTCGGATTTTGCCGAGGCTGAAACAATCTCATCAGTCAAACGTGCCTCCGATACATGCAGTTTTCGGGTTAATGTTCATCGCTCTGACCTCTGTTATTCATAAAATTTTCAGGATTACTCTGGGAGAGTTCCATGTCTTCATGCATTCAACCGTAAAATCAGGTTATACTATTGAACACATTGATATATTGTCTCATTTATTGAAGACTCCCCGATGCAAGACAGGCTGTCCGACAATGTAGCCGCAGGCTTGAGCACTGTGGAATGTCTTTATCATTATTCAACGGGGTAGCCTGCGTACATAGAGCGCAACTTAAAAGTTGCGGCTACAATATAGTGCTATATGATTTTGAAATTTTATAAATGTCGGACAGCCTGCAAGACCGCGGGGAATACGTTCGCTATGCATTAACTGATATTTTTCTATAAAAACAAGGAGGAAATCATGAAAAAGACGCTGCGGGGCAAACTAATCAACCTGGTGTTCATATATACGGTTGTTTGCTTTGCAGGATTCCCAGCCTGCGAGAGCAAGAAGGAAGGTACGGAGTTTATTGGCTTTCCTGAATCCTTTGCAAAGCTTGCTGAACAGGTAAAACCAGCTGTTGTCAATATTAGAACTGAAATAACAGTTAAAATCCCAGGCAGCCCCTTTCGCCATTTCTATGGCCCGGACACAAGCCCTTTTGATGATTTCTTCAGAAAATTTTTTGGAGACCTCCCTGATAGAGAACTAAAGCAGAAAAGTCTCGGTTCAGGTTTCATCATTGATAAGGGAGGCCTTATTATTACCAATAATCATGTTGTTGAGAAGGCAGAGGAAATCAAGGTAAAGTTGCTCGACGGAAGAGAATTTGACGCAAAAGTCGTCGGCAGGGACCCCAAGACAGACCTTGCACTCATAAAAATTTCTTCCCTCTTCAAGAACCTCCCGGCACTTTCATTGGGGGACTCCGACTCGATCAGGGTTGGGGACTGGGTGCTTGCAATTGGCAATCCGTTTGGACTTGAGCATACGGTAACGCAGGGAATAATCAGTGCTCGGGGAAGGGCAATTGGTGCCGGACCATACGACAATTTCCTCCAGACAGATGCACCGATAAATCCCGGCAATAGTGGAGGTCCCCTTGTAAATCTCAAGGGAGAAGTCATAGGTATTAACTCTGCTATAGTAGCTTCGGGACAGGGTATCGGTTTTGCAATCCCAATTAATATGGCCAAGTCCGTCATTGCTCAATTACAAGAGACCGGCAAGGTAACCAGGGGCTGGATAGGTGTATCAATACAGACTGTAACCCCTGAGATTACTCAAGCATTTGGCCTCAAGGAGGTCGCAGGGGCACTGGTAGGAGATGTTATTGCAGGAGGGCCGGCAGATACTGCCGGCATAAAACGGGGAGACATCATCATTGCTTTTGACAGGAAAAAGATTAAGCACATGTCGGATCTTCCCCGCATCGTTGCTGAAACACCTGTCGGGAAAGAGGTTGCTATCACGATAATCCGTGACGGCAAAGAAATGACCATCACGATAAAGATAGAAGAAATGATGGAAGAAAAACTGGCATCACAAATGCTTCAGAGAGAAGAAAAACTTGGGATGACCGTTGAAGATATCAATCCGCAAATTGCTCATGAACTCAACATCAAAGAAAAGACCGGAGTCATCGTAACTGAAGTTGAACCGAATAGTCTTGCCGATGATGCCGGCATAGAGGCCGGAGATATTATAAAGGAGGTAAATCGTAAACCAGTCAGAACTGTAAAAGATTATGAAGAAATTATGAAAAAGACAGAAAAAGGAGGATCCGTTCTTTTTCTGCTAAAACGTGGCAGCCAGACATTTTTTGCATCTGTCAAGACGTCATGATACCCGAACCTGTCAATGAGGGATGGCCGCTCAGGGCATCTGTTCATGATGCACGAAGCCCTATTCTTGAAAGCGGAGGTGTAATCTGAATCAAAGCAGTCATGTTATAGTGAGCTTTGTAATGTTTTTGATACATTATAATTATCTATACAAAACGGAGGATGTATGATTACGAAGATTCTTATACCGACAGATGGTTCGAAAACGTCTCAGAGGGCAGTTACCTATGCAGCAGGTCTTGCAAAACAGATAAACGCATCTGTAATTTTACTCAGTGTTATTGATAAAAGTTCTTTTATCCCTCAGGCAATCCACTCTCCTGCGACTCCTGCACATATTGCAGAACCTCTGGAAGACTATCTAAAACAGGCGTCTCAAGCCCATCTCGAATATGCTGAGCGGCTCTGCAAAAAAAACGGGGTGCACTCAAAGAGTGTTATCAGGTCAGGTCATCCGGTAGAGGAAATTATCAAGGAAACGAAAAAATCCAACGTTGACCTGATCGTCATGGGATCACATGGAAGAAGTGCCCTCAAGGCTGCTCTCCTCGGCAGTGTTACCTTCGGGGTCATCCATAAAGATACAAAGATACCGGTTCTTGTTGTGAGAAGGTAACACACATATCACCGTGACTGTTTTTCATGCCGGGGATATGCTGTTTTATGCCACAGAAAAAAGCAGCCTGTCCCTCTGTATATATTCATCGATAATTTTCACGGCACGTCGTTCGGCTTTTTCCAGGGGGATATTCGCATGCTCATGCAGATACCTGTAAACAACAACCTGCACGACCTCCTTAAAAAATTGCAGTAATCTTTCTTCTTTAAAGCTTACAGGCATGCTGAGCACATCTGATAATTTTTTAGCTTCAATTTTCAAAACAAGTTTTTTCAAGAGACCAGCATAAAAACCATGATACCATGATGAGATAAGGTCTACCTCTTTACACGGTTTCTCATTTTTGTCAAATGCCTTGAGCCTTTCTAATTCTTCAGCGATATTCTGTCTTTTTTCAACGAACGGGTCATTTAAAATTTTCTCAAGACGCCCTATTGCATCTTTTCGCTTTTTTACAAAATCTCTATTCAGCTTCTTGAGGGTATCTATATCCACAATCAGGATTTGGGTCAATTCATAAAGAGCACGGTATATTTTCCCCTTTACGTCGGCACTCATTGAAACTCCCTCCAGAAAATTCAATTTTATATTGTTGAGATTCAGGTCCCTGTTTTTCCGTGATTGCTTACATAGTTCTTCCAATTCGATCATTTCAGGTGTATCAGGAAGATAGAGAAGTCCTGACATATTCGTCATAAAAGGAAGGTAGATTTCCCGGTTCATGTATCGTTCTGCGAATTCATACGGCGTTTTCATCTTTTTGCCACAGATACAGGCTACCCGATCTACGCTATCAACAGCGCACCGTTTAACCTCAAAAATGTATTTCCCGGGTTCCCTAAAAATGCATTTAAAGAAATCATACAAAGGGCATGTGTGCAGAAAAAGCTTTCCCATCGCCACCTTTGTAAGACATTTATTATTGAATAAACAAGTATATTTTTATGCAAAAAGGAGAGCGTACATCTAACAGCACATCTCGATTTGGAAAGGTTTTTCCGCATATATGCCTGACAGTAATTGCAGTTTTTGGGGTTAAGCGCTCTGCCGCCAGTAAACATAGTAACTCCGTACCTGTTCATAATGCAAGAATGTCATGAAACACATTGTAAAGACGGGATATGCAATCGGTGCATCCTGAGAAACTTCATAACAAAAGACTGCAGGGAACAGACCGTCCCCTCTGATAGCAATTATCTCATGTTGTGGAGGGGGGAGACATGAGGGATTATCTTTTTCTCATAGTAGCTCTCTTCAGAGCCTGGGCCCTCATCCTTTTTTTCCGTGCCTCTCTCCGTTTGCGTTTCTGCTTCTCGGAAGGCTTTTCATATGAACTCCTCTGTTTTATCTCTTTGAAAAGGCCTTCCTTGTTTAACTTATTTTTAAGGACTTTCAGTGCTCCTTCAATGTTATTCTCATTGACTTTAATCTCCAAAGTAGATTTCACCAGCCTTTCCTTGACACCATGCCTCTCCCATAGCCGCCTTTATCCTTGTAGCCCTGCCGTTTCTGTTGAGGTCTTGCCTCGGCTACGGTGAGTTTTCTGCCCATAAATGTTGCGCCGTTGAGAGCCGATATAGCTTTTTTAGCATCCTCTTCGGATTCCATCTCTATAAAAGCAAATCCTCTCGATTGTCCTGTGTACCTGTCTGTTATCATTTTTACTGATCCAATCTCTCCATATTCAGCGAAGAGATCTTTCATGTCCTGTTCTGTTGCATTAAACGAAATATTTGCAACATAAACTTTCTTCATTATCATTCCCTCCCAGTTTTTGATAAAAACCATCCTGATATCTTATCACAGAGCCTGATCAATGTTTATCACTCTTTGTCTCCGGCTCTATCCCGCCACAATATTTTTCTACGAACTCATCCCTGCTCATCTTATGTCCCAGACAAAAACCAGATACATCCATCCTGTCACATCCCAATGTCGTGTACCGCCCGTTAACCCATATGACGTCTGTATGGAACATGATACTTATGCGCCCCCCGTGATTTACATAACGGACGTGAGGCAACACTATTGAATTACCAATGCTATATACTTTCAAATACGTTGAACCTCTCTTTTCAGCGTCTGATATTGGGAAGTAGAAAATGAAATAGTACGTACTTATTCCATTCAGGGACACTGCTAAAAGGTGAGCAGGACAACGTAGAATCTGTTTAGTAGTTTCCCTCTCTTACTTCTTTTCTTCTTTTCCGTTCTCTTTCTTCCAGGCGTTTTTAGAGAATCACTCCTATAATAACAGATTTGTCTATCTCTTTGTGTTTTTTTCAATGTAGAGTGTTTTTTTCAATGTAGAGCGAGCACATTCCCCGTATTTTTGCCACAGGAACAGCAAGCGCATAGAAACAATAAAAGGATCCCCCAAAGACTTTGAAGGCGACTGTGCCTCCGGTTCAACAATCAATTGCATTTTTCTGGTTACCCTCTATTATTCACAAATTTCCAGATCAACCAGAGCAGATGCTGTATCGGAGCGGCTTTATCCCGATATTCATCGGGATTCCTCGGAGGTCCGCAAAAGCGGGCCGAGAATGAGCGATGATAGTGCATCTGCTCTGCTATTGAGCGCTTCATGAATAATCCGGGTTAATAAGGAATCCTGACTGTCCGGATCGGGTCGAAGATCTTTGCGTATAGTCTGCAGGTAAACATCCCGGATAAAGATTTCTTATTGAATACATCTCTACGGGGCTGAAGAATTTTTAGTATTTCAGCCCCGCATAATCACATTATAATCAGATTATTTCTGTTGCTGTAATTCAAATGCCTTTCCTGCCCGTTGGGCTGCATTTTCAGCCCTGTCTGCCGCGACTTCCGCCCTTGCCACTGCAGCTTCTGCCCTATTGCAACAATCCTGTGCGGTTTTCATTGCATCCTGGCTTAATGCCTTTGCCTCGTTAGCAGCCCTCAGTGCATCCTGTGCTAAAATCTTTGCCTCGTTAGCAGCCCTCATTGCATCCTGTGTCTCCTTCTTAACCGCATCGATTTCCGCAACTTTCCCTTCAAGAGCTGCCAACCTTGACTCTATCGAACCGATTCTCTTATCAAGAGCATTATACTGCGCATCAAGTTTACTCATTCGATCTGCCAACGGGTCAATCTGCTGCCTCACATAGTCTCTTGAGGCACATCCAAGAGAAGTTATGAATACCACTGAAATAATGAGGAGAAATAATTTCTTCACTGCTTCTCACCTCCTTTCGTTCGTATATCTCCGGCTGATCATGCCTCCTTGTTCCCTGACAATCCTTTCCCCTGAGACTGAGCATCTGAACAGAGTGTACCGTATTTTATATGTTTTCATGTATGCAGAAAAATACTATTCCCCTTTAAACCAAAAACTGCATTTATCGGAGGCAATGTTGACTGAAAAGTCTTTTGTCCCGACAAAAGTCGGGATTGAAATCAAAAGACTTTGAAGGCGGCTGTGCCTCCGGTTTAATAATCAACTGCATTTTTCGGGTTTAACGCTCTATGAGCATAATTAGGGACATTTTGATAACAACGAGAACGATTTACTGTTCTATTTTAAGCAACTTATACTCAATACTGTCGACAAGTGCTTGATAAGAGGCCTCGATAATATTTTCCGAAACGCCGACAGTTCCCCACTTCTGCGCTTCGTCACCTGATTCGATCAGTACCCGCACCCGTGCAGAGGTTCCTTTGCCTGCTGCAAGGACACGTACTTTATAGTCATGGAGTTGTACATGCTTCAGCACAGGATAAAATTTTTCGAGGGCCTTTCTCAAAGCATTGTCAATTGCATTTACAGGCCCGTTCCCTGTTGCAGCGGTATGCTCAATATGCCCCCCGACCTTCACCATAATGGTCGCTTCGCTGATAGGCTCTTCTCCTTCTTTTCTTTTTTCGACAATAGTCCTGAAACCGACAAGATCAAAAAACCGTTTATGAAGGCCGAGAGATTTCTTCATGAGCAGTTCAAAAGATGCCTCGGCTCCCTCAAACTGGAACCCCTCATTCTCAAGGTTTTTCAATGTTGTAATGATATCTTGAACTTGTGGAGAATGAGAATCAAGGGTAATGCCGAACTCTTCAGCCTTCCGCAGTATATTGCTCTTGCCCGCCAGATCCGATATGAGAATCCTTTGAGAATTGCCGATAATCTCGGGCCGCATATGTTCATAGGTTTCAGGTCTTTTCCTGATCGCGCTCACATGGATACCAGCTTTGTGGGCAAATGCACTGTCACCGACAAACGGCTGTCTCTTGAAATGTCTGAGGTTGGCTATCTCGTTCACAAACCTTGATACATCTCTCAGTCTCTTCAACTGATTTGAGCTGATACAATGAAGCCCCCGTTTTACCTGGAGGTTAGGGATCACTGAGCAGAGATTTGCATTGCCGCACCGCTCACCGAGGCCGTTTATCGTGCCTTGGACCTGTGATGCACCGATTTCAACCGCAATCACTGAATTAGCAACAGCACACTCTGAATCGTTATGTGCATGGATACCGAGAGGAGATTGTATCTTTTTCAGAATTTTTGTAATAACACTTTGTACCGTATCCGGAAGCGTCCCCCCGTTTGTGTCACAGAGAACGAGACAGTCTGCACCAGCTTCCCGAGCTGCGTGAAGGCATTTCAAGGCAAACTGGGGATTATCCTTATATCCATCAAAAAAATGTTCAGCATCAAAGAAGACGGTTTTAACATGTTTCTTGAGATAGGCAACGGTGTTGTAAATCAAATCCAGGTTTTCATCTAATGATATCTTCAGAGCCTCTCTTACGTGGAAATCCCATGTCTTTCCAAAGATCGTGATAATCTTTGATTTTGAGTCAAGAAGTGCCCTTATATTCGCATCTTCCCGAACTTTATGCTTCGGTCTATGCGTGCTTCCGAAAGCAACAACTTTTGAATGAGCAAGTCTGAGCTTCCGTGCTTTCTTGAAATATTCCATATCTCTCGGATTCGAGCCGGGCCAGCCACCCTCGACATAATGAATCCCGAGTTCATCGAGTTTTTCGGTAATGCGGATCTTGTCTTCAACAGAAAAAGAGATATCTTCTGCCTGAGAGCCGTCCCGCAATGTCGTGTCATAAATCTCAATCTGTCGCATCTCTATAGTATATAAGATTATCTCTTTTTTAGTTTTCTTTTAGGCTGTGTTCTTTTCTGTATACTCTTTTTCTTTTTACCAAGTCCAAAGGCATCGTGCAGTATACGAACAGCAAGCTCTGTATATTTCGAATCAATAATGCAGGATATCTTTATCTCGGACGTGCTGATCATCATTATGTTGATGCCATGTTTTGCAAGCGTCTCAAACATCTTCGCAGCAACGCCCGAATGAGTTCTCATACCGACACCGATAATAGAGACCTTTGCTATATCCTCCCTGAGAACCACATCCTCTGCGCCCAATTCATGAGCAAGACCCCTTGTCACCTCAAGGGCATTTCTACTATCCGACTTTGAAACAGTAAAGGATATATCCGTCGCCTTTCCGTCGCTGCTGATGTTCTGAACAATCATGTCAACGACAAGATGCGCTGCTGCGATCACATTGAATAATTTCGCAGCAATGCCGGGCATATCGCGAACGGCTATAACAGTAATTTTTGCCTGATTTTTATCGTAGGCAACTCCTGACACGACGACCTTTTCCATCTCTTTATCCTCCTTGACAACAAGGGTACCAGGATTCTTGTTAAAACTTGACCTGACCACGACGGGAACACCGTATTTCTTGGCAAATTCAACGGACCGCGTCTGCAGGACCTTGGCGCCAAGGCTTGCAAGTTCAAGCATCTCGTCATACGAAATTCTATCGAGTTTACGTGCATCCGGTACAACACCGGGGTCAGTCGTATATATTCCGTCAACATCAGTGTATATCTCACAGAGGTCAGCTTTCAGGGCTGCTGCAATAGCAACTGCCGTGAGGTCGGACCCTCCTCTTCCAAGGGTCGTGACATCAGATGTTGCTGTTATACCCTGAAAACCTGCGATAACAGGGACAATCCCTTTGCGCAATGCAGCCCGAACCCGTTCACCCGTAATCCGTTCGATCTTCGCCTTTGTATGGGATTTGTCAGTAATAATCCCTACCTGCCTGCCGGTAAAAGACATGGCCTTGAAACCGAGATCATTGATAGCAATTGATATGAGCGCTGCGCTGATCCTTTCACCGGATGACAGGAGGAGATCGAGTTCACGCTCATCAGGATTGAGTGCCATCTGCTGTGCGAGTCCGATAAGCTTGTCAGTTTCTCCAGACATAGCTGAAACGATAGCGACAATGTCATGACCCTGTTTCTTTGTCTCGATAACACGGTGTGCAGCAGCCTTGATCCTTTCAGGGTTCCCAACAGAGGTCCCCCCGTATTTCTGTATGATTAAAGCCACTTATGTTTCCTTTTCCCCTATAAAATAATCCATTAATTCATATCCTCTTTCAAAAACAAGCCCGTCTTTATTCATAGTAATTATCTCATCAAATGAGACATCTTTATTCGTATACTTTCTGCGATTATCATATATAACAAAAGGCACCGGTTCTTCTGTATGCGTTCTGACCTCAACCGGGGTTGCATGATCAGGAAGAAGGAGTATTCTGTAAGCGTCAAAGGATTTCATGCCCTTCAGGACGGTACCAACAACATGTGCATCAAAGTCCTCGATGGCTTTTATCTTATCTCTATAATTACCTGCATGTCCTGCTTCATCAGGGGCTTCAACGTGGATAAAGACAAAATCATGTTTCTTCAGGGCATCTAAAGCTGCCTCTGCCTTCCCGACATAGTTTGTGTCCAGATACCCTGTCATACCAGGCACCTTGAGTATTGTAAACCCTGCATGTATACCGATACCCTTTATCAGGTCAACGGCAGATACGAGCGCACCCTGAATTGAATATTTCTTCTGATAGGTTGGAAGGCTTACCTTTTTGCCCTGACCCCACAGCCAGATACTATTGGCAGGCTTTTTCCCTGTTCTTACCCGCTCCTTGTTAACCGGATGATTAACAAGAACACGTGCTGAACTGAGCATTAACCTTCTCAACACCTCCTCCCCCTTTCCAACAGGGAGATAATCTGTAATGTCCTTGCCGGTAATATCATGGGGAGGAATGCATTCATTATGGAATTCACCTCCGGACCAGACCATGATATTTCTATAACTCACTCCCGGATAGAAGCGAATGTTCTCTGTACCGACAGCAGCGTTCATCGCAAGGATGAGTTCACGTGCCTCTTCGGTTGTTATATGATCACTACTGTAGTCATCCATAAATGCTCTCGTTTTGTCTTCATTGAATTTGAGCGTAATGAGGTTGCATCGGTATGCAACATCATCCTTCTGAAGCTTAATCCCGACACTTGCAGCTTCAAGCGGAGCTCTCCCTGTATAGTACCTTGACGGGTTATAGCCAAGAATACTGAGATTTGCAATATCTGATCCCGGGTGAAAGCCCTTTGGTATTGTACGAACCGTGCCGACAAGCCCCCCCCCCGCCAATCTGTCCATATTCGGCTTTTGAGCCTTCATCAGGGGTGTTTTCCCGTTCAGTTCCCGCAGCGGCCTGTCAGCCATACCATCACCAAGCAGGACAATGTATTTCATAATATACCCTCTAAAGCCTTTTCGACAGCCGATACACGAGCATCAACTTTTATCGGTTCCCTGGCAACCTTGAAAACAGTATCAGGATCCTTGAGCCCGCTGCCAGTCAGCGTACAGACAACATGCGTACCAGGTCTGAAGAATCTCTCTTTCTGCAATTTCATGATTCCCGCAAGTGAAGCAGCAGAGGCCGGTTCGCAGAAAATACCCTCCATAGACGCAATGAGTTTATAGGCGTACAGTATCTCCCCGTCGGTCACTGCGTCAATTCTCCCGCCTGATTCATCCCTGGCAGCTACAGCCCCTTTCCAGCTCGCAGGATTCCCGATCCTGATTGCTGTAGCGATTGTTTCAGGTTTCTCAACAGGCTTTCCGATGACAAGGGGGGCAGCACCTGCTGCCTGGAAACCGAGCATGACAGGCAGCGCAGAGATCCTCCCATCGTTCCTGTATTCGTTATATCCCCTCCAGTATGCGGTAATATTTCCTGCATTCCCTACGGGGAGCGCATGATATTCAGGGGCAAAACCGAGCTGGTCGCACACCTCAAATGCAGCCGACTTCTGCCCTTCCAGCCTGAAAGGGTTTATTGAATTCACCAGTGTTATTGGATATTGCTCCACGAGTTTCTTGACGATGTCCAGAGCCTCATCAAAATTCCCCTTGACCTGGAAGACATATGCATTGTGCACAAGTGCCTGTGCAAGTTTGCCGAGCGCAATCTTTCCTTCAGGAATTAATACAATAGCACGAACGCCGGCCTTGGCAGCAAAAGCAGAAGCTGACGCGGACGTGTTCCCTGTTGATGCACAGATTATTGCCTTTGCACCATGCTCCAGTGCCTTGGAAAGTGCCAGGGTCATTCCTCTGTCTTTAAAAGACCCGGTTGGGTTCGCACCATCAATTTTCAAAAACAGTTCAAAGTCGAAGCCAAGCCTTTGTTTCAGGTTTAATGCCTTCACAAGTGGCGTATTCCCCTCTTGCAGCGTGACAACCGGGGTCTTATCACCGACGGGAAGAAATTCACGGTATGCTTCGATAATACCCCTCCACATGGTTCTTGGATTTTTACACTCTCTTATTTCCACAAAACTCCAAAAAATCATCCCCCTCTGTAGAACTCAGAGGCCATGAGAACCCCTTACAACTTGAAATATCAAAGCCTGTGTTTCGCCAGGGAGCAGGTAACAGTGCTCAAACAGGATATGCCACAGACCTTATTCTATAATGTCTCCCTCCACGAGTTCTACATTGATTCCCTGATCCCTCAGAGACTGTATCCCCTTCGCAAGGTTTTCCTCGGTTCCCTGAAGTTCGAGTACCATCTCTCCGACCGTTTCTGTTACCCGCGCACGTCTTATATTCGGCATAACATCATACTTTTTTGCCATTGTGAAGATTACGGGCTCCTTAATGAGATGCTGCGGGAAGGTCAGTCTCACCCTCTTGTTCATCATCTCCTCCTTTTCTTATCCCCTGCAACGGCAGGAATAATTGATACTGCATCTCCATCCTTGATTTCCCCTAACATCTCTTCAAAAGATGCCATGGTAGGCTTGATGTAATGGGGAGACGCAGTCTTGCTATACAGGGCCTCCTGGGTTTTCAAGCCGTTACCAGTGATACAGATTACCGTTACCTCATCACGCCCGATTTTTCCATTCTCGATAAGTTTCCTTGTTACCGCCAATGTTACACCGCCTGCCGTTTCAGTAAATATACCTTCTGTCCTTGCGAGAAGTTTCATTGCATCGATAATCTCCCCATCAGATACATCGTCGCCGTATCCGCCGCTTGCCTTTACAGCATTGAGCGCCTCATACCCTTCAGCAGGGTTTCCGATTGCAAGTGATTTAGAAATGGTATGGGGATCCGGTTTGACAGGCCTGATAATGTCGCTATCCTGTTTGATCGCCGTGGAGATAGGGCAACACGCCGTGGCCTGTGCAGCGAAAACCTTTGATTTCAGCTCTTTTATGAACCCTATGTTCCTGAACTCATTGAAGCCCTTCCATATTTTTGAAAGAAGCGATCCGCTCGCACACGGGACAACAACATTGTCGGGAGCATTCCAACCGAGTTGCTCTACGATCTCGAATCCATGGGTTTTCGAACCCTCTGAATAGAACGGCCTTATGTTTATATTGACAAAAGCCCATTTATATCTGCTCACTATCTCGCTACAGAGTCTGTTGACATCATCATAATTGCCATCTACGGCAATAAGGTTCGGTTCGTATGCCAAAGAGGCAACAATCTTCGTCTGTTCAAGAGATGCCGGTATAAAAATAAACCTTGTGAGCCCTGCCCTTGCTCCCTGCGCTGAGACAGAGTGGGCCAGATTACCTGTTGACGCACATGCAGCCGTATCGAATCCAAATTCTTTCGCCTTTGTGAGCGCAACGGCGACAACCCTGTCTTTAAAGGAAAGTGAGGGATGAATTGCTGAGTCGTCCTTGATAAAAAGAGCCGTTACACCCAGTTCCCTTGCGAGCTTATCAGCTTTCAACAGCGGAGTAAAACCTGAATTCAAACCTGCCTGTGGATCGCCGTCTATGGGAAGTAACTCCCTGTACCTCCATAAATTCCCTCCACGTTTTTCTATCTTCTTTTTCGTCAATACCTTCTTAATGCCTTTATAATCATAGACAATGTCGACCGGACCGAAACAAAACTCACAGACGTAGATGGGACTTATGCTGTATTCTCTGCCACACTCGATGCACTTCATCCCTTTTACGTACCCCATGCAACACCTCCTCCTTATCAAAATCAGAGGGAAATATCAACCATTTTACTGCAAGGTGGACGATAATGAAAACCGTGATATTCCCTGATGGTATTATATCAGTTCCTTTATTCTGGGATTGTCGGAACAAACAGGACATTCCGGATTCTTTGGTATTTTCACTTTTCTGAATGATGCTTTGAGCGCATCATATATGAGCAGTTCCCCACTCAGTATCTCCCCCCTGCCAATGATAAGTTTCAGGACCTCTGCGGCCTGAAGCGTACCGATCACGCCGGGGACGACCCCAAGAAGCCCGACCTCTCGAGGAGAAGGAAGCGCTCCGGGAGGAGGCGGTCCCTCAAACAAACACCGGTAGCACGGTCCTGCTCCGGGAATGACAACGGTCAACTGACCTTCAAATCGGAATATCGCCCCTGTTACGAGTGATTTTTTCGCCATGACGCATGCATCATTCACAAGGAACCGTGTAGGAAAATTATCACTGCAATCCACGACAATGTCATACTCTCTTACAAAACCGAGGATATTGTCTTTTGTCAGCCTCTGGTTGATCGAAATGATGTGCACATCCGGGTTAAGCGATTCGAATGTCAGCTTCGCTGATTCTACTTTTGGTTGGCCGAGATTCCTGACACTGTGTGCAATCTGTCGCTGGAGATTGCTCAACTCCACGGTGTCATGGTCAATGAATGCAATCGTCCCAATCCCGGCAGCAGTGAGGTAGTAACCTACAGGAGAACCCAATCCCCCTGCACCAACAATAAACACCTTGGCCCTGGCGATCTTTTGTTGCCCTTCCAGTCCAACCTCAGGGAGGATGATATGCCTGTTATAACGCTGCAGTTGTTCCCCGGTAAACTCCATATTCTTTCCTAACCTACGCTGCCCATGTTTTTCAATTCAATAGCCGGAGGATATGGTGTTTGAGCGGTTTTGAATACTTTCGATGAAAGAATTCACCTCGGGATGAGAATGAGCGAAAATACTGTATCCTCCGGTTTTCTGTTGCTGTTTGTATATGTTCAGGACTGAATCTCTTTGATATACCTTACCAACGTCCCTACCCGTCTTCCCTGCCTTCAACATGTATGAATACCGTCTTGTCCATGACAACCGGCAAGAGATCGATCTCCCTAATTGCCTGTCTGACGTCTCTCTCTTTCGCCTGGTGGGTAAGGACGACGAGGGGAACGGCTTCACCGATTCTTCTGCCCTTCTGTATGACTGAGGCAATACTGATATTATGATTGCCAAGGATACCCGAAATCTTGGAGAGAACCCCTGGCTTATCGAGTGCCGAAAATCTGAAATAGTACCGGGATATCACATCATCGATGTTCTGTATCTTTACATCCCTAACAGTCGCCGGCAATAATGGTACCCGTCCGGTGGCGTTTTTTACTATGTTCCTCGCAATGCTTACAATATCGCTGACAACAGCACTTCCTGTCGGCATATCCCCGGCACCCCTCCCGTAATACAGGGTAGGACCTGTAGCATCTCCCTCAACGTATATAGCATTGAAGGCGCCTTCCACTTTCGCTATGAGATAGTCTCGCGGGAGCATTGTCGGATGAACTCTCAGCTCGATCTCATTATTGGACTCTTTTGCAATGGCGAGCAGCTTTACTTTATACCCTAATTCCGAAGCAAACTCTATGTCCTGTGTTGCGATTCGAGAGATTCCTTCTACGTATATTTCATCATAGGGAATAGGGATACCGTATGAGAGAAAGGCAAGGATAGCAAGCTTATGGGCTGAATCAATACCTTCGATGTCCAGGGTAGGATCAGCTTCGGCATAGCCCAGTTGTTGCGCTTCTTTCAGGGCATCTGAGAACTCTACATGCTCTTCGGTCATCTTTGTCAGTATGTAGTTCGAGGTACCATTGATAATGCCGTATACGGCATGAATTCTGTTTGCAACAAGGCCTTCCCTTATTATCTTGATAATAGGGATCCCTCCGGCAACTGACGCCTCAAATCCTATCTCTACCCCGGCTTTGTAAGCAGCCCTGAATAGCTCGTTCCCCTCTGTGGCAAGCAGGGCCTTATTTGCAGTCACCACATGTTTACCGTTGCTGATCGCCTGGAGCATAAAATCCTTTGCGGGGGAAATCCCACCGATAAGTTCTACCATAATATGGATATCCGGGTCATTGACGAGAGCGTTCGCATCTGAAGTGACCATGTCTTCAGGAACTACTATCCCTCTCTCCTTATGAACATTACGCGTAGCGATCTTCTTCAGATTGATATCAAAACCAAGCCGTTCCCTGAGCACGTCCCTGTTTTCACGAAGGATTCGCACGGTACCGGTACCAACTGTTCCGAAGCCGATAATCCCGACGTTTATCATTTGTTTAATGCCTTCTTGATTCCCTTTGTTGCCTGTCTGATCCTCTGTTCATTTTCCACAAGGGCAAACCGCACAAATTTATCACCTTCTTCACCAAAACCGACGCCCGGAGATACAGCAACTCCTCCTTCTTTGAGCAGAAACTTTGTAAATTCAAGAGACCCCATCTTTTTAAACCGGTCAGGTATCTCTGCCCATACAAACATGGTTGCCTTCGGAGGTTCTATGTCCCAACCGGCTCTCCGGAGCCCCCGTATAAGTTCATTCCGTCTCGATTCATATGTCTTGCTTATCGTTTTAACACAATCCTGGGGTCCCCTGAGGGCAACAATACTTGCAATCTGTATCGGCTGGAACATGCCGTAGTCGAGATAGCTCTTTATCTTTGTGAGTGCCCCGACAATGTGCTGGTTACCAACACAGAATCCCACCCTCCATCCTGCCATTGAATAGCTCTTTGTCATTGAAAAAAATTCAACACCGATGTCCTTAGCACCCGGAACCTGTAGGAAACTCGGCGCCTTGTACCCGTCGAAGACGAGATCCGCATATGCGAGATCATGGATGACAATGAGTTTATTCTCCTTTGCAAAATCAACTACTTTTTTAAAGAAATCAAGCCCCTCGACCACCTGTGTCGTCGGGTTATGGGGGAAATTAATAATGAGCATCTTCGGCCGGGGCCACGAAGACTTATACGCTGTTTCCATGCCCTTAAAAAAATCAATGCGTGGACCAATGGGGATGCTCCTCACCTCACCACCGGCAATAATGACACCATAAGGATGGATGGGGTACGCTGGTGTCGGCGTCATGACCACGTCACCGGGGCCTATGGTTGCCAGCACAAGATGAGAAAGCCCTTCCTTTGATCCAATAGAAACAACAGCCTCGATCTCAGGGTCAAGGATGACATCGTAGCGCCTCGAATACCATTCGCAAATTGCATTCCTTAACTGGGTAATTCCCTTTGATGCTGAATAGCGATGGTTCTTTGGATTGCGTGCAGCCTCGCACAGCTTGTTGACAATATGTTCCGGGGTTGCACCGTCAGGATTACCCATGCCTAAGTCAATAATGTCCTCCCCGCGTTGCCGTGCCTCTATCTTCAGGGCATTCACGATGCTAAAGACATACGGAGGGAGTCTCTTGATCCGGTTAAACTCAAATATGCTCATTGGCTGTTTTTCTCCTGAAAATTTTTCAATGCGTTACCATCTCTTCAGCGTTCATCGAGCTTCTCACAAGCGGCGCAGAAGCAACGTATCGAAATCCCATACGAAGAGCTTCCAGACGAATTTTTTCAAATACCTCTGGCCTCACGTATTCAGCAACAGGAAGGTTTCTCCTGGAAGGCCTGAGATACTGACCTATTGTTACACATACACATCCGGCGCTGTAGAGATCACGCAACACGTCGAGAACTTCTTTTCTCGTCTCGCCGAGCCCGAGCATAAGTCCCGATTTTACAAAGATGTCCGGCGCTGTCTCCTTCACATGTCTTAATATGGTCAGCGAGCGCTGGTAGTCTGCTCTGGGTCTGACAAGGTCGTAGAGCCTTGGAACAGTCTCAATATTGTGATTATAGACATCCGGCCTTGATTCCACTACAATCTTCAGATTTCCGATATCCCCCTTGAAATCCGGGGTGAGAACCTCTACTGTTGCATGGGGCACGTGCTCTCTTATAGAACCGACGGTACGTGCAAACTGTCCGGCTCCGCCATCAGGGAGATCATCTCGTGTCACAGAGGTAACAACAACATGCCGCAGTCCCATCTGCCCCGCAGCCATTGCAATTCTCCGAGGTTCACGCGGATCGACAGGCCCGGGAAGTGATGAAACTACCGAACAGAACCTGCACTGTCTGGTACATTTTGATCCGAGTATCATGAATGTTGCAGTTGGTTTTGTAAAGCACACACCCATGTTCGGGCACCGTGCCTCCTCACAAACCGTGGAAAGTTCATAACTCCTCAGGACCTTCTTCGTGTTATGTAAGCTCCCGTGCTTTTTCCCGCGTAACCACTCAGGCAGTCGCATAATATAATACCCTTTGCGTTTCCGGTTCAGTCATAGTCTATAAAAATAAAGAAAACAGCAAACTTTGTCAAATAGAGGGCGCTTGCGGGGGTTGGTTTGGAAATATTTAAAGGGAGGAAAACGTAGGCAGTCCCTCAGACATATAAGGCCTTTTTCTGGCTTTTCAGTTTATTCATGGCACGGGCTTCTATCTGCCTTACCCTTTCACGCGTAATGGAGAGAAAATTTCCTATCTCTTTGAGCGTGTAGTTCCGGTCACATCCTATGCCAAAGCGCATTCTTATCACCTTCTGTTCCCGAGGCGACAGGGTGCAAAGGACCATCCGTATTTTCCTGGAAATCTTTTTGTTTTCTGCATGGGCAAAGGGAGATATACCATTCTCGTCACGAATAAAATCCTCAATTTGTGTATTCTCATTACCGACCGGTGTTTGCAACGCTATTGGATCCTGTACCACAACAAGAATCTCCTCAACCTTGCTTCTGGATACTCCTAATCGCTTTGCAATTTCCTTTTTGTTCGGTTCTCTTCCAAGCTGCAGCGCCAATTCCTTCGTAACCCTGATAACCTTGCCGTAAAATTCCATCATGTGAGCAGGAACTCTGATGGTTCTCGTCTGATCAGTCAGAGCACGTGTGATCGATTGTTTTATCCACCATGTGGCGTACGTACTGAATTTATACCCCTTCTGGTATTTAAACTTATCTACAGCTTTCATGAGACCGATGTTCCCTTCCTGAATCAAGTCAAGCAGAGAGAGTCCTCTGTCTCTGTATCTCTTGGCAATATTTACAACCAGTCTCAGGTTGTGCATGATAAACTCATGTTTTGTCTCAGTATGGCAAGCCCGGGCCCTGGTTATTTGAATGTACCTCGATTTTAATTCATCGATGCTGATCCCTGCCTCAGCTTCAACCCGGCTGTATTCACCCTGAACTTCTTTCGCAAGTCTCCTCAGTTTTAAAGCGCTGATGTCATGCTCTTCTTCTTTACGTATTGCATGATTAAAATCTTTCAACGTACCGTGAGGTGCGATCTTTCTCTCTGCACAGTGCACCCTCCCCATAAGATCTTCAAGTATTTCCAGGCTCCTGAAAAGGGCCTTATCAGCATTTTCTTCTTCCGGCTCGTCTTCATCGTCCTGATCTTTATCATGCAAACTCATTTCGATGCTTTTATATACCGGCAGGTCGGCCACCAACTTTTTCATCGCTTCTTTTGCCTCCTCCAGTCTCTTTGAAAGCCCGACTTCTTCATCCCTCGTCAATACTGCACGATCTCTCATGGAGTGAAAATATGCCTGTACGAGATCTTCTGTTTTTTCATCTACCCGGTTTTTCCCGTCTCCTGAAATCTCATCTTCATTCAGGCATATCTCCTCGTAATCTAACACCTCGGCCACTTTTTCCTCTGAGGCTATAAAATCTTCCATACTTTCATGAGGAAAAGAACCTATGAGAGTCTCCGCAAGCCCGTTGTATTGAGATAATGTTCCCTTCATTCCTATATTTACGGTCTCCTCGAAAATATCTGTTTCTTTTTCGCATTCAATCATCTCTGAGTCCCCATCGGTATGTTTCCAGGATTTTATGTATCCGTTTCCTCAATTATCCGCTGTTTTCATCCGCAGCCTTAGTCTCAATACTGATCTCAGCCTCATTATGATTTGCATTTTCATGTTCCATTTTGGTTCTGTGTGAAAAAATATACTTTATTCATGACATGTTATCCACATTATCCGTGCTTCTGCATATCTCATGCTCTATTTCTTGATATCTGAAATATCCTCAATCTGATTTATATGCAGATTTTATGCCAGTAAATACCTTCACAGTACACGCACCTATGAATTTTTCAATGCTGATGGAGGATTTCCTGCGGCAAGCAGGCTGTCCGACAATTATAAAACTTCAAAGTCACATAGCACTATAGTGTAGCCGCAACTTTTAAGTTGCGCTCTATGTACGCAGGCTGAAGCCTGCGGCTACCATTGTCGGACAGCCTGCAAGACCACGGGGAATACACTCGCTATCCACTCCAAATAGTGTCTGTGTATTAAGTCGTATTTTGTCATCCTCCGGCTTGACCGTGGGATCCAGAACTTATTGAAAAGACTGGATTCCCTCCGGAGTTTATCCCGTACTTGATGCGGGACGGGAATGACAACGGAGCTGTAATGAATTTTTATTTAAAATCAATATCTTGAAAGAGAATTCGGTACTCATGAGATTTATACACAGACTCTAAATATCCTGCAAAATGAACCCCGCTATCTCAAAATAGAACTATTCAGCACGATGCCCGGTTTCTTCATGTGCTGTCGTGAAAGGCCTCATCGTGCGGGACATTATCATTTTTATTTCAAGATATGTTTGTCATTATTCCCATATGCCGGTCTCAATGTTATAATTCAGGCTACATGAAATTATGAAGTCCATTTCAGTTTCAGTCATTATTCCCTTGTGGAACAAAGAATCTCATATTCGAGATGCGCTCCTTTCCGTACTGCATCAGACGTGCAAAGCCCTTGAAATAATCGTTGTAGACGATGGATCCACTGACCAAAGTGTTGACGTGGTAAAAACCTTTCATGATGCATGCATTGATTTAATCATGCAAGAAAACAAAGGGGCATCAGCAGCACGCAATCGAGGGTTATCAAAAGCCCGGGGGAATCTTATTGCGTTCCTGGATGCAGACGATGAGTGGATGCCAACATTCCTTGAGACCACGATGAGACTATACAGTCGCTTTCCCAATGCAGGTGCGTTTGCGTCAGCCTATCAGGTAAAACATCCCGATGGCCATTTTGAAAGGGCAAAATATTCCAATCTCCCGGCATCTCCGTGGGAGGGCATTTTACGTAACTACTTCCGCGCAGCTCTCGGCAACCGTCCAGTCCTTTTGCCGTCCTCAACAGCAGTGAAGAGAACGGTACTTGAAAAACTTGGCGGATTCACTGAGAGCGAAAAAACCTGCGAGGATTTAGAATTATGGGCACGGATCGCATTCAAGTACCCCATAGCCTGGTCCAGCCGTGAGGAAACCATATACAGGAGAGACATAAAAAACCCAAAGCGAAAAACGGCAAAGCTTACGAAAGACATCAAAGCCATTGATACGCTCAAAGAAGGGTTCCGTCTCTGTTCACCAGATAAGAAAAAAGACATCCTGCAACTCATCGGGAAATACTATAAATTGTGCGCACTCAACTATATGCGATACCATGATAAGACGAATGCCCTTCGCTGTATCAAAAAATCCGTAAGGTACTCCCGAGACATATACAGGCTGAAACATCTGATTCTCCTGGCATTATTTTCTATGCCGCGACAGGTATGGGAAACCGCACACAACCTGAAGCTTTTCCTTGACAGGACACGGTACAGATACAAATAAGATTCAGGAATAAAACTATGCTTCGCAGGATGCCAGCGTTGTTCAAATAAATATAAACGCACGGGAGCTTCTCCTGCAATCCACGAAGTTGCACTATGCGGTGCGACCCTGTACATACTTCCTGTTTTTATTCGACTCACGATCAACGCTGGTCTTAACTCCCCTCTTGTTTGTCGTCCTGCAAACAACCGCAGAAAGGCTGGCCCGAACTGTAAATCCGTTGCCTATATTTCGCATCCCTATTCGGTGGCCTTAACGGCCTCCCGAGAATAAAACCGAGCATCTTCCTGAAAATACCGTACTCCTTGAGAGCCCTTTTAGGAACATCGGCACTGTTAACATTTTCAATTTCTATGACCTTGCCCTTCCTCTTCCCTCTAATTTTCCAGCCTGCTGTTTTGACGATTATTTCGTAATCCTCCTTCTCAACAGGAAGTGCCTCGACCTTTGTATTCCAGAATGCTGAATCTTCAGGCAGGTAAAAAGCAACAATCAATGACCGGAGGGACCAGAGGCAGCTTGCCGGCCCTGAATAGTTATCCAGGATTCTCGGGTCTGAGCCGAAGTACCCCTGCGTGACGTTTCCATCACGTAACGCACCGTGCCGGATAAAAAACTGCCAGATACTGTCGAGTGCCCGTCTCGCCTCACCCGCGGTTATACGGTCGGGATGCAAACAATGGCCGAAGACCAGCGGCGCAGGCACCGCCATTCTACAGCATATGCTCCGGCCAAATATGGGAACACCCTGAGGTCCGAGCACATATTTATAGGAAGCAAGAAACTGTCCCTGGGCCTCCTTGATAAATCCGGTGTCCCACTCCGGTTCAACTTCCAGAAACCAGTAGAGCTGATAATGCATGCCCCATGCGTTGTAAAAATCAAACACATTTCCCGGACCGTCACTGAACCAGCCTTCACCCCGGTAAAATTCTTTGAATCGTTCATAATGCTTCAGTATCAAAGAACGGCCGGTGCCACGCCCGAGCTTCTCAAGCATCAGACCTACAAAGGCAACAAAAAGATGCCAGTTATTGTCATGCACCCTTTTGTCAAATACCTGTTTTAGCCAGTCAACGACCTGCTGCTTTTCTGCTATCGGTAGCTTTTCCCAGACAATCTCATAAAAAAACCAGAGGCTGAGCGCAATATCGGATGCTTCGACAATGCGTCCGTCTAAATGACCAATCTTCCCCCAGTACTCTGGAGACGCAGGATCAGTCCCGGAAACCAGCCCGCTCCTGAATATCTCAATCAAGTCAACAATCCGGCCACCGGTCAGGTGCACTCTCGAAGGACGCCCGGATTTCACCCAGGCCCCGATGAACGGTGCAACACGGGAAAAACCCTCCAGTGCATCAAGAAGCTTCCCGCTCTTGCTCGGCATGCCGGGGTAGTATGCCAAAGCGCCGAGCTCGCTGCGATATGTCATAAACCCTTCAATAAAGTAGCGGAACAAACTTTCATAACTTTTTGCCGTAGGCTGACGATCCGAAAGAAAATCTGACAGAAGGGCCTCCCCTTCCCGGGGAAACGACCGCTCCACGGCATGTGGTTCGAAAAATCTGCGCACTGCGTTCATTGGCATAAAAAAGTTTATCCCTTGAAATGCATTTACCGGAGGCATGGTTGCCATCAAAGTCTTTAATCCTGACATAAGTCAGGATTAAAATCAAAATAACTTTAAAGGCGACAGTGCCTCCGCTTCAATAACGAATCTCTCCGCCGCAGAGACGGCGGAGTATCCTGAAATATCCCCCACCCTCACCCTCCCCCGTCAAGGGGGAGGGAAGTATATGGTAGCCCCACAGCAGAGACTGTGGGGTATTGAAAATCAATTTCAGTTATAGGGTTAACTCATGTTACAGACTCTGATATCCTCTTGATAATACTGGAGCCGGTGGTCGGATTTGAACCGACGGCCTGCTGATTACGAATCAGCTGCTCTGCCACTGAGCTACACCGGCAAGCGATATTAAGTTTTCTTTGTCCATCTCAAGGAAACCCTCGTGAATGGACATTTAATAAACCTCTCCGCCGCAGAGACGGCAGAGTATCCTGAAATCTCCCCCACCCTCACCCTCCCCCGTCAAGGGGGAGGAAAGTATATGGTAACCCCACAGCATAGACTGAGGGGTATTGAAAATTTAATAAAATGGTCATCCCTGGATTGTGAGAAATCTTAAAAATCCCTGATCCTCTTGTTCAAATACTCCGAGAGCTTGCCTACGAGCTGATACCGATCCCGACTTCATAGAGATACTGAGGGAGTCCGCCATGCTCCAAGGGAATTTCCCGGGGGGTTGAGACAATGTTGGACCGTGCTATGGGAACAAATATACCCTGCGGATACGTGATACCTATATCCACCACATACTCTTTCTCAGGATCCACGTCTATGTACCAATCACCGATCCTGTCGATCACCACTATATCAAAGAAGCCCTGTGCATTGTTCCCGTCGAAATCAACTCCCGTGGTATCATACACCCTCAGGCAAAGGTTACCGACATACTGTGAAAGTGTCTCTTCCGTCACTTCCCAGAAGGTGAAGAGCCGTGTTGGGTTAACCGGCAGGAGCTTTATGCTGTCTTCGTGGTACTCGGCAGGGAGTTCCTCCTCCCAGGGCGCCTGGATATATTCTTTTTCTATGATCGGCTGTGGTTTCTCTTTTGCTGTAATCTTTTTCTTCTTTTCTTCCGGAACTCTCGCGGGCTTCACTTCTTTCACGGGCTCCAGGGTAGTCACCTTTTCTTTAATCCTGGCAGGGACTTTCTTCCTGGTCTCGACGGGCTTTGCTTTTCTGGCAGAAATATCTCTCGTAACTTCCTTTATTTTCTCTTCTAACTTCGTAACGATTTCTCGGGCAATTCTCGACGGTTTGTCTTCTACCTGTACAGCAATCTTTTTTGCGGTCTTCTTAATCTTATCTTCTATTTCTGCGATCTTCTTCGCAACTCTTATAGCCTTGTCCTCCAAGGAAGGAACTTTTTCTTCCGCTTTTACCGTCTTGGGAGGCTTTTGAGCTTTTTCAGGAACGGTCTTTTTTATTTTCTTTGTTTCTTCTTTGACTTCGGGAATAACTTCTTTTACTGTCTTCCTGGGCTTTTTCTCTTTGGGAACTGCCTTCTTTTCCGCTTTCTTCGGAACAACTTTCTTTGCCGGTTTTGAAGGAACAGGCTTCTTGACTGCTTTCTTCGGTTCCTTCTTTTTCTTGGCAACTGTTTTCTTGACAGGCTTTTCCTGTTTCTTCTTTCCCGCTGTCTTCTTGATCTCTTTCTTAGCGGGCTTCTTTGCGGTCTTTTTTTCTTTTTTATCTGTCTTTTTTGTCTCTTTCTTTTTTACGGCTACTTTTTGCTTGGTTTTAGGAGTGGTTGCAGGCTTCTTTGCTTCTTTCTTTTTCTTTGCTGTTCCTACGTTCTTCCCCGCTGTTGTTGTTTTTTTCATAACCACCTCCTCGCAGCATATATTTTACCCGAAACTGCCTGCAATGTTAAGCACCTTCCGCAATGAAACCCCTGCGGGAACACAAAAACGTCCACCGTTATGAATCTCAGTGCACCTCTGCCCAGTTCCTGCCATGTTTCATATCCACGCGCAAAGGGACACTGAGTTCCAGGACACCCTCCATCTCTCTTTTTACAATATCTGTTATGATCTCAAGTTCAGAACCTGGCAGTTCGAACAAAAGTTCATCATGTACCTGGAGTATCATTTTTGTCCTCAAGCCTCTTTCATTGAATCCCTTCCAAATATTGACCATTGCAATTTTAATGATATCTGCTGCTGTACCCTGTATGGGAGAATTGATCGCAAACCGCTCACCCTGCTGCCTGACTGCCGTATTCCTGCTTTTTATTTCCGGAACGGGCCGGCGCCTTCCAAAGAGCGTTGCTGCATATCCTTTATGCTTGACGTCTTCAATGGTCATTTCGATATAGCTCTTGACACCGGGATGCCTCTGGAAATACCGGTCAATATATTCCTTTGCCTCTTCCCGCGATATGCTGAGCGTTTCTGACAATCCGAATGGAGAAATGCCGTAGATAATGCCAAAGTTTACTGTTTTTGCAATCCTGCGCATGTCCTGGGTGATTGTTTCGACCGGTACCCGAAATATCTCCGATGCAGTTCTTGCGTGTATGTCGTAATCGTTTCTGAAAGCACTGAGAAGCCCCTCATCCTGACTAAGGTGGGCAAGTATTCTCAGTTCGATCTGTGAATAATCTGCCGAAAGTAAAAGGTTGCCTTCCTCTGCTACAAATGTTTCTCTCATGCGCTTCCCCCACTCACCCCGCACCGGGATATTCTGTAAATTGGGGTCACTGCTGCTCAACCGGCCGGTCGCAGTTACCGTCTGATTAAAGGAGGTATGTATGCGTCCGGTCTTCGTATTGATGAGTCTGGGAAGAACATCAATATATGTTGTCTTAAGTTTACTGAATGTCCTGTAGTTGAGTATCTCCCTGGGGAGCTCATGAGATTCGGCAAGTTCCTCAAGCACGCTCATCTCCGTAGAATATCCGGTTTTTATCTTTTTCTTTGGTTGTAATCCAAGATTCTGAAAGAGTATCCTGCCCAGCTGTTGTGGAGAATTGATGTTAAACTCCTGACCTGCGAGGAAAAAGATTCTCCTCCGTATGCTTTCCAGTTCCCGATCGAGTTCCTTTGAAATCATTGAGAGGTTCTGCAAATCGATCTTTACTCCTGTTTTTTCCATGTCGGCAAGCACATAAATGAGCGGCATTTCGATGTCGTAGAAAACTGTTTCCAGTGCGTTTTCTCTCATACAATGAACAAGCACCTCGCGCAGTTCAAAACAGATCTGTGCATTTTCAGAGGCAAAAGCAGAAGCCTCTTCAAGAGGGACTTCTGCAAAAGAGCCCCTTTTCTTGAGCACTTCATCATACGTCTGTTTCCGGTATGCCAGGTATTCAAGTGCAACCTCTTCGAGGCTGTGGTTCATCTTATTGGGATTCATGAGGTATGATGCCACCATGACGTCGCATAACATTCCTTTCACCGCAATCCCCTCCTGGCAGAGAACCATGATGTCATATTTAAGGTCATGTCCTGTTTTTGTTATTTGTTCATCCTCAAATATTCTCCTCAGCTCTTCCAGCACCTCACTCTTCTGTAACAGCACCAGCGTTGCAGGATACCCGTTGGAGACAGGGATATAACAGCCTTGCCCCTTCGCACTACTTAATGCAATACCGTTAAGACTTCCTTTTAAAGGAGCCCTGCTCGTAGCCTCGACCTCCACGGCAATTGTCTCTTTTATGGATGAGGCAACCTCCTTTATTCTTTCTTGCGAACAAATCATTTCATACGCTGCGTCACTGCGTGCTCCTAATGGAATCCGCTTTAAAAGACTGCCAAACTCGAGATACTTAAAAAGCAGCATGAGTGCATGCCAATCAGGCTCCTTCAGACGGAATTTCTCCATATCAATTTCTACCGGTACGGCGGTATCAATGGTCGCAAGCCTTTTGCTGAGCCGGACGATATCAGCAGAACCGGACAAGAGAAGCCTCAACTTCTCCTTTTCTATCCTCTCCGTATTGTTCAGCATGTCTTCGATAGTTTCGAACGCTGATAGAAGTTCCTGTGCTGTTTTTTCACCCACGCCTTTTATGCCGGGGATATTATCGACAGGATCGCCCGTCAGTGCTATGAAATCTGTAATCTTTGCAGGCTCCACACCATACCGCTTCCGGACAAATTCTCCGTCAAGGATTCTGTCCTTCATCGGGTCATATACCTTTATTTTCTTATCAACAAGCTGGAGCATATCCTTGTCACCGGTAACAATAAATACATCCATACCCTTATCAGCTGCCTTCCGGGCGACTGTGCCAAGGACGTCGTCGGCTTCATATCCCGGTACTTCACATACCTCTATCCTGAAAGATGCGATGACCTTTCTTATGTGCGGAAGTTGTTCAAGAAGGTCCTCCGGTGTTTCAGGTCGCTGCGCCTTGTATTCTTCATAGAGCCTGTGTCTCTCTGTCGGGACAGGGGAGTCAAAAGAAATAATGAGATTGTCAGGTTTCTTGTCCCTGATAATTTTGAGGAGCATCGTCGTGAATCCGTACACTGCGTTCGTTGGTATGCCTTGAGAGGTTGAGAGACTTTTTATTGCATAGAAGGCACGGTAAACGTATGAATTTCCATCAATGAGATAAAAGTTCACAGATGATTATACCCTATGGAACTCTTAAAATAGCAATGTGGCCGTGCTCTCACAGGGAGCCTTTAAATTGACAAAGCAGTTGCTTGTATTCTATATTTAGATTTTAGGAGGGCATTGTGAATCTCGCGATAGAAGATATCAATACAACAAAAAAGCGTCTCCGGATTGAAATTCCCGCTGATGTGATCGAAAAGGAGATAGGCAGTTCATTGCAAAAACTGAAGCAAAAAGCAAAGATCCCTGGGTTCCGTCCCGGCACGGCACCTGTAAATCTCCTTGAAAAGCGTTTCGGCAAAGAGGTGGAGGCAGAAGTGCTCGACAGGGTCATTCCTGAGTATTTCAGCAAGGCACTCAAGGAAGCGAATATCGAGCCGGTAACCTTTCCTGTCATTGATGAAAAAATAGGGTTTGAAAGGAATAAACCCCTCAATCTCTCGTTCACCGTTGAAGTACTGCCGCAGATCGGGGAAGTACGGTATGAGAATATAACGATTAAAGAACTCCCCGTTGATGTCAGTGACTCTGATGTTGACGAGTACTTAAAATCACTCCGGGAATCACGCGCAGTCTTTGAAGTTGCAGACAAGGATATCGGGGTCGATGATCTCGTTTCCTTTGAGCTTATCGATTGTGCTATTCAGGGACAAGAGAGTACCCCTCCATCGATAAAAGAACAGGTATCACAGATGGGCAATGAAATCCTGCCTCCTGATATCATGGATAAAGTCCTCGGCAAGAAGAGAGGCGATCTTCTGGAATTCTCTACGACATTCAACGAACACAGTAAGCCAGAAGATCTTGTCGGTAAGACTGCTGACCTAAAACTGAAAATCAGTGAGATAAAGAAGAAAAATCTTCCTGAAATCAATGACGATTTTGCAAAGGATCTGGGGTTTGAGGACATGCATGAGATGCGGGAAAAGTTACGCGAGAGAATCCTTGCGATCAAGAAAGAACACGTTGGAAGGCTCCACAAGGCAAAAATTGTGAATCAGCTTCTTGAACCCCACAAATTTGATGTTCCTGAAACACTCCTGGAAAAAGAATTGCAGTCCCTTGTTATGCGGGAGAGCATGTCTCATAATGAGTCGCGTGAAACAGTCCCTGAAGAAGGAAGCTCCGAGAAGGATGCAGAGATGTTGCGGGCTGAGATGAGACAGAAGGCGCTCATGAACGTACGGGCATCCATCATTCTCGATGCAATCGGGGCAAAAGAGGGAATCACCGTTTCTGATGACGAAGTGAACGAACGTATTTCCCTGCTCGCCCGGAGGCTCTCAACGAGCCCTGAATCGCTCAGGAATTACTATACCCATCAGGATGGTTCGCTCGAAGGCGTGCGACATTCCATATTTGAAGATAAGGTTCTGGACCTGCTTTTATCAAAAGCTCAGCTTGAGAAAGGAGAATGAATGAGTATCATCCCTATCGTCATAGAGCAGACCGGCAGATCAGAGAGGGCATATGACATCTATTCAAGACTTCTCAAGGATCGGATTATTTTTATCGGCACGGTCATAGACGACTATATCGCGAACATGGTGATCGCTCAACTCCTGTTCCTTCAGACAGAGGATCCAGACAAGGACATCCATCTCTATATCAATACACCGGGCGGTATTGTCTCATCCGGGCTTGCAATTTATGACACCATGCAGTACGTAAAACCTTCAATCGCAACCTACTGCATCGGTCAGGCGGCAAGCATGGGAGCGCTCCTGCTGGCTGCCGGAACAACGGGAAAGAGGTTTGCACTCCCCCATTCAAGGATCATGCTCCACCAGCCCATGGGCGGATTCCAGGGACAAGCTACCGATATCGAGATTCACGCCCGGGAGATCCTGAGAATGAAAGAAACACTCAACTCGATACTCTCTGCCCATACCGGCCAGTCTCTTGAAAAGATCCAGACTGATACAGACCGGGACTTTTTCATGTCAGGGAATGAAGCGAAAGAGTACGGAATCGTTGATTCGGTTATCACCAGTATCAAAACCATGGGAGTTTAATGGCGAAGAAAGACGAAAATACACTCAAATGCTCGTTCTGCGGCAAAGGGCATGCAGAAGTCAAAAAGCTCATCGCAGGGCCAACGGTTTACATCTGTAATGAGTGCGTTGAGCTCTGCAATGAAATTATTGCAGATTCACTTCAGGAAGAAGTAAAAGCCGGCACATACCCGAAACTTCCAACCCCGAAGGAAATCCATCAGTTCCTCAATGACTACATTATCGGCCAGGAACAGGCTAAGAAAATTCTTTCCGTGGCTGTTCATAACCACTACAAGAGGATTTACAATCCCAAAGAACCAGGGATCGAACTCCAAAAAAGCAACATCCTCCTTCTGGGGCCGACAGGGACCGGCAAGACACTCTTTGCCCAGACACTAGCGAGGATTCTCGATGTACCGTTCTCAATTGCCGATGCAACAACGCTGACAGAGGCTGGGTACGTTGGTGAAGACGTTGAGAATATCATTCTGAAATTATTACAGTCGGCAGATTACGAGGTCGAACGCGCACAGAGGGGCATCATTTACATTGACGAAATCGACAAGATCAGCAGGAAATCGGAAAACCCGTCCATAACAAGGGACGTATCCGGTGAAGGAGTTCAGCAGGCCCTGCTGAAGATTATCGAAGGAACTGTTGCCAATATCCCGCCCCAGGGCGGCAGGAAACATCCGCAACAGGAATTCATTCATATTGACACGACGAACATCCTCTTTATCTGTGGAGGGGCGTTTATCGGACTCGACAAAATCGTTGACCAGAGGACCGGTCAGAAAACAGTCGGGTTCATATCAGATTCTGTTCTCAAAAAAGACAGAAAAATAGGGGAGATATTCAGCCTCGTGGAACCCGAGGACCTCATACAGTATGGATTCATACCCGAATTTGTCGGGAGAATGCCTGTTATCGCAGCCCTCGATGAGCTTGACGAGACAGCCCTGGTAAAAATACTGTCAGAACCGAAAAATGCCCTTATAAAACAGTACCAGAAGCTCCTCTCGTTTGATAAGGTGCGACTGAAATTCACGGAGGGCGCACTGGTCGCTATAGCAAAGAAAGCTATTCAACGCAAGACCGGGGCACGCGGTTTACGCGCCATACTCGAAACCCTTATGCTTGATGTCATGTATGAGATCCCGTCACAGGAGGGGATCAAAGAATGCATCATAAGCGAGGATACCGTTACGAAAAAGGAAAAACCTCTTCTCCTCTTTGAAAAACAGGCAGAATCAGCGTAGATTATAGAAAGCTTTCTGCTGTCATGACAAGACACGCAGCGTTCCCCACAGTCTCATGCATAAACCGGAAAATACAGTTGACTGCTGGATCCGGGAGGATAACATGAACGGCGTTTTGCACGGAGCATGGAAGATTGGAACTGTCATGGGCATACCGGTGCGGGTGCACTATTCATGGCTTATTGTCTTTGGCCTGATAACATGGTCGCTCTCAACCTTTTATTTTCCGCAGGCAGCGCCTGACCTTCCCGCAGCATCCTATTGGATAAAGGGAATTCTTGCTGCGCTCCTGCTTTTTATATCCGTCGGATTCCATGAGCTTTCCCATTCTCTTGTAGCGAAGAAATACGGCATATCAATTGAAAGCATCACACTCTTTATCTTCGGGGGTGTGGCACAAATGAGAGGTGAACCGCCGCATCCGAAAGCAGAATTCAGGATTGCATTAGCGGGGCCGCTCGCGAGCTTTCTTCTTTCGGCTGTTTTCTTTTTCGTATCGTTGAATACAGCGCATGGCGTAAAAGCCTTCTTTGCTTATCTTGCCCAGATCAACCTGATCATAGGCCTTTTTAATCTTATCCCCGGCTTTCCCATGGACGGCGGAAGGGTCTTGAGATCAATCATCTGGGAAAAGAAGAAAGATTATTTCTATGCAACAAAAAAGGCAGCGAGCATAGGACAAAAGATAGCGATCTTTTTCATTATTTTCGGGATATTCTCGGTCTTTGCAGGCATGCCTGGCGGCCTCTGGTTGATGCTGATCGGCTGGTTCATTTATACCGCCGCGCAGGCAAGCTATCAGCAGTCAACCTTGCAGGAAACACTCTCGGGGATGAAAGTTGCGGATATCATGGTAAGAGATATAGTAACTATCACTCCATCAATAACTCTTGAGGAAGCACTGAATAACTATTTTCTCCGGAACGGGTATGGAGGGTTTCCGGTTGTGGATGGCGGGAAATATCTTGGAATCCTGAGTCTGAAAGAACTTAAAAAAATTCCAAGGGATGCTTTCCGGAGCACCCGGGTAGCCGACGTTTTCCTGCCGCACAGCAGGCAATGGGAGATTTCACGCGACGATACCGTTATCAGTGCTCTCGAGACCATGATACGGGAAGACATGGGAAGGCTCGTCGTGCTGGAAGGTGATTCCATTTCCGGATTGATTACGAGAAATGGCATTGCACGTTATCTCCAGATCATGGGGAAACAGGCGTAAATCATCAGTAAGACGTGTCGCCCATAAAAAGATATTCCCGAAGAAAATACGAAGAGGTCAACACAGGCGTTTCGCTGTGCCTCACAGTTTGTCCATACTATATAAGGAGTGAACATGAAAAACAGGAAGAAAAAGGAGATATTCCCTTCGGCCATGGAGGATGCCCTGGCCGCTGAACTATACGTACCATGCCCACAGACCCGTTCGCCCTCATATCGTCTGGCATACCGGGATCATGATTTTTTGCTCAGGGACGAATTGCGCCCGGTGCGGCTTCAGCTTGAACTGCTGAAGCCGGAACTTATACTGAAGGAACATGAAATTGAAAGTACCATTGTAATTTTTGGAAGCACCCGCATTCCTGACCGTGAAGCTGCGCAGAAACTGTTAGCAGAAGCAGAAGAAAATGCCGAAAAGGATCCTTCAGACATGTCACGTGCGCGCAGGGTGAAGATTGCGCGCAGTATAGTTGCAAAATCAAAGTATTACGAAGAGGCGCGCAAACTGGCTTCCCTTGTTTCCATATTCGGTAAGGCTTCGGGCCATTCTGATTTCGTGGTGGTTACAGGCGGAGGCCCCGGCATTATGGAGGCGGCAAACCGCGGAGCCCATGACGTGGGAGCTGAAAGCATCGGACTGAATATCGTGCTTCCGTTTGAGGAAAAACCCAATGAATACACAACACCGGAACTGTGCTTTCAGTTTCATTACTTTGCAATCAGAAAAATGCATTTCCTCATACGGGCAAAGGCGCTTGTCGTCTTCCCTGGAGGATTCGGCACCCTTGACGAACTTTTTGAAACACTGACCCTCATCCAGACACGGAAAATCAAGGCCATGCCGGTGCTGATTTTCGGGAGGGAATACTGGGAGCGAATCATTAATTTCGATGCGCTTGTCGAGGAAGGAACCGTCTCTCCGGAGGATATCAGTCTCTTCCAGTACGTCGACACTGCTGATGAAGCATGGGGAATTATTTCAAAAACGTATAATGACTTATAATCGTGGAGGGACACAATGGTCCACAAAAAAACAGTTCACACCCTACCGAGGGCAGACTTCGATGCAGTCATCTTTGATCTTGACGGAGTCGTCACAGACACTGCGTCAGTACACGCAGAGGCATGGAAGAGGATGTTTGATGACTTTCTGTCACAACATGCAGCCCGTCAGAACAAGCCATTTAAACCTTTTGATAGAGACGAAGATTATCTCCTTTATGTTGACGGCAAACCCCGTTTCGACGGTGTGAAAAGCTTCCTTGAGTCAAGGGACGTCAACCTTCCTGAAGGCCGGCCGGATGATGCACCGGGCACAGAAACTGTTCATGGACTTGGCATCCTGAAAAACGATTATTTTCTGAAACACATTCAGGAAAATGGAGTTGACGTATATAAAACGACCGTTGACCTCATCCGCCGGCTAAAGAAACAGGGCTTCAGGACTGCCATAATATCGTCAAGTAAAAACTGTGCCATGATTCTTGATGCAGCGAATCTTTCCGATCTGTTTGAAGTGAGGGTCGATGGAGTCGATTCCGAGGTTCTGGGCATTCAGGGCAAGCCTGCTCCGGATATTTTCCTTGAGGCAGCAAGGCAGCTTAAGGTAACCCCTGGGCGTTCCGTTGTCATTGAAGATGCCATTTCGGGTGTTCAGGCAGGGAAGGCCGGCAATTTCGGTCTCGTGATAGGTGTAGCGCGGACAGGCGACAAAGAATCCCTTTTAAAAAACGGCGCTGATGTTGCAGTTGAAGACCTCTCCGAGATCGGCGTTACAGGCGATGTTGAAGCACTGCACGCCCTGCCTTCCGCACTGGAACGTGTGAATGATATTGCCGATCAGGCAAGGGATAAACACATCGCTGTATTTCTTGACTATGACGGAACTCTTACCCCGATCGTTGAAACACCTGACAAGGCTATCATGCCAGATGACATGCGGGAAACGGTAAGCAAACTTTCCCGTCATTGCACCGTCGCGATAATAAGCGGCCGTGACCTCAACGATGTTCAACGAATGGTGAATATTGACTCTATTGTATATGCCGGCAGTCACGGCTTCGATATCTCAGGTCCTGAGGGATTAAACATAAAGAGTCAGACAGGAACAGAATTCCTGCCTGTTCTCGATGAGGCGGAAGATGAGCTTTCCGGCGGACTCGGACATATAAAAGGTGTTCTCGCTGAAAGGAAGCGGTTTGCCATTGCCATCCATTACCGTCTCGTTAATCCGGAAAAGGTGGATAGGGTTGAGGAGGTTGTGGACAACGTTGCTTCATCACACCCTGAACTGAGAAAGGCGTATGGCAAAAAGATATTCGAGCTCCAGCCGGATATCGACTGGCACAAGGGAAAGGCGCTGCTTACTTTACTCAGTACATTGAACCTCGATGGAAATGATGTTCTCCCCTTTTATATTGGAGATGATGTAACCGACGAAGATGCATTCAGGGCGCTCAGAAATCGCGGGATCGGCATTGTTGTATGGGACGAACCCTATGAAACGGCAGCTTCTTATAGCCTCAGAAATCCGGAAGAGGTCCGCGAATTCCTTTTGAAGCTTATTCCATTATGTAAAGGAGGTGGACATGAATAACTGGATACTTGTCTATGAAGGCTTTCAGCCCCCCGGGGAAAGTCTCAGGGAAGCCCTCTGCACGCTGGGGAACGGATATTTTGCAACACGTGGCGCTGCACCTGAATCCGTTGCTGACGAGGTTCATTACCCGGGCACATATCTTGCGGGAGGGTATAACCGGCTGAAAACAGATATTGCAGGCCGGGTGGTCGAAAACGAAGATCTGGTGAACATGCCCAACTGGTTAGTCATGAAGTTCAGGCCTGAAGACGGTGACTGGTTTAACCTGATGTCCGTCGAGATTATTTCATACCGCCAGGAACTCAACATGAAAGAGGGCATTCTCTCAAGAACGGTGAGATTCAGAGACAAACAGAATCGTGAGACAACCCTGATTCAGCGGCGCCTGGTACATATGGCGAACATGCATCTTGCAGCACTTGAGACGACGATCATACCCGGGAACTGGTCAGGACGCATGCACATTCATTCCGCACTTGATGGAACTGTCATCAATGCCGGGGTTGAACGTTATAAACAGCTTAAAAGCAAGCATCTTGAGCCTGTGAAAAGCGGAACAGGCAATGAGGACATACCCTATCTGGTCGTGGAAACCAGTCAATCCCGGATTCGCATAGCAGAAGCAGCACGAACCCGTGTTTATTACGAAAATAAACAGATAGAAGTCAACAGAGAGCTCATTGAAGAACCCGGATATATTGCCCAGGAATTTTTTATTGATACAGTCAAGAATAAACCTTTGACGATCGAAAAGACCGTTTCCTTCTATACATCCAGGGACTTTGCAATATCTTCTCCCGCTCCGGATGCTCTTGAGGCTCTCAGCCAAGCCGGAACTTTCGGGGAACTGTTCGAGAGCCACCGCATGCAATGGGATCACCTCTGGGACAGGTGCGATATTCAGGTATCGGACAACGACCGGACGCAGATGATTCTCCGCCTGCACATATTCCATCTGCTCCAGACAGTTTCCAGAAACTCAATTGATCTGGACACCGGAGTGCCTGCGAGGGGGTGGCATGGCGAGGCATACAGAGGGCATATTTTCTGGGATGAGCTGTTTATCTTTCCCTATCTCAACTTGAGAATCCCCATGCTTACCCGGTCACTGCTGCTTTACCGATACAGGCGTTTGGACATGGCGCGACTGGCTGCACGGGGAGAAGGGTTGAAAGGCGCCCTCTATCCCTGGCAGAGCGGAAGCAACGGGAGGGAGGAAACACAGCAGCTTCATCTCAATCCCAAATCAGGCCGCTGGCTTCCGGACAATACCCATCTCCAGCGTCATGTTAATGCAGCCATAGCGTATAACGTCTGGCAATATTACGAAACAACAGGCGATCTGGAATTTATGGCTACCTATGGGGCAGAAATGATTCTCGAGATTGCCAGGTTTCTGGCAGGTATCACATCGTATAACAGGGAATTGGACCGCTACGAGATCCTCGGCGTCATGGGACCCGATGAATATCACGATAAATACCCTGACTCTGAAAAACCGGGACTGAATAACAACGCCTATACGAATATAATGACTGTCCGGGTATTGCGCACTGCCATGAAAGCCCTCAATCAGTTGAACCCGAAAAGGCGGCAAGACCTTCAGGAGATGATCGGATTAAAGAAAACCGAGATCGAACAGTGGCAGGACATTATCCATAAAATGCGTGTTGTCTTTCACGATGACGGCATAATCAGCCAGTTCGAAGGCTATGATCAATTAGCAGAGTTTGACTGGAAGGGTTATCGTAAAAAATACGGCAATATACAGCGTCTCGACCGTATTCTCGAGTCTGAAGGAGATACCACCAACCGGTACAAGGCTTCAAAGCAGGCTGATGCGCTCATGCTCTTTTACCTCTTCTCGTCAGAGGAACTGCATGAACTCTTCAAAGTGATGGGTTACGATTTCGATCCGCAGATCATACCGAAGAACATAGACTACTATCTGAAACGCAGTTCCAACGGTTCTACCCTCAGCAACATTGTCCATTCCTGGGTTCTTGCAAGGTCAGCCCGTCCCGGCTCCTGGGATCTTTTTAACAGGGCACTGGAAAGTGATATCTCTGATATTCAGGGTGGCACCACACATGAAGGGATACACCTGGGCGCAATGGCAGGCACTGTTGACATTCTCCAGAGGTGCTATACCGGCATGGAGTTTTGTAATGAGATACTCTATCTGAACCCGAGAATTCCCAAAGGCCTGCAAAAACTCATGTTGAAGATCAAGTACAGGGGAAACTGGTTCGACATCAATATAACACCGGAGGAGCTTGAAGTTACTTCAAGCAGATACAGGGACTTCGTAGCGAAGATTTGTTTCCGGGGGAAGGAATATGAAATCAAGCCCGGAGACACACTGAAATTCAATATCAAGGGATAAGCGCTCAGAAGGGAGGTTTTTATATGGATATGGATATGAATGTATATCTACAGAAAGCAAGCGACTGGTTTTTTACAAGCGGATTGCATATCATCCTGATTCTCATTTTGACTATCGTTGCGTTAAAAGCAACGAAGGCATTCTCAAAGCACATCATAGATATTCTGACCAGAACGAAAGACGAGCCGGAATTCCTGAAGCGTACCCAGACACTCGGCTCGATTGTACGGTACGCCCTGACCGTTGTGATTTTCATCGTTGCATCAATGACCGTACTGAAAGAGTTCGGGATAGAAATCGGTCCTCTCCTTGCAGCAGCAGGGATTGTCGGTCTGGCTATAGGTTTTGGCGCACAGAGTCTGGTAAAAGATGTGATAAGCGGATTCTTCATTCTTCTGGAAGACCAGATACGGGTTGGTGATGTTGTGCAAATATCCGGAAAAGGAGGGCTGGTGGAAAGAGTAAACCTTAAGACCACGATCCTGAGAGATCTAGCGGGCAATGTGCATTATGTGCCGAACGGTCAGATCGATGTGGTGACCAATATGACAAAAGACTATTCACGATATGTTTTTGATATAGGAATTGCATACAGGGAGGATGTGGACGAGGTTATCGAGGTTATTAAAGAAGTTGACGGGGAAATGCGTAACGACCCTGAATTCAAGGACGATATAATTGAGCCGATAGAAATATTGGGACTGGATCAGTTTGCCAACTCGGCAATCGTAATCAAGGCGCGCACCACAACAATGCCGATCAAGCAATGGCGTATCGGCAGGGAATTCAACCGCCGTCTGAAAAAGAAATTTGATGAAAGAAACATAGAGATTCCGTTCCCGCACGTAACATTATACATGGGACAGGACAAGAAGGGTGAAGCTCCACCGCTTCATGTTGTCAGGGAAGACAGATGAGGTATGGTCTGGCTGGCAACTTTGATCATCCTGATAGTCATTATTTATGTCCGCCGCGCATTGATTGATTAGCGGCAGGATTTAACCTGAAAATGCAATTGATCGTTGAAGCGGAGGCACAGTCTCCAAGCCGGATAATGACAAAATGAGACTTTATGGACAGACACTAATTATGTTTATCATGACAGGACAAAGTGTTTTCGCTCATTCTCGTCCCGAATGGTTTCGGGACTCCTGGGCATTTTGCCTCATCATTATTGAATACATTTTGTAATGAATACCTGCAAAATGAACCTCTCCGCCGCAGAGACGGCGGAGTATCCTGAAATATCCCCTCCCTTGACGGGAGGGGTTGGGGAGGGTGCCCAATCATCTTCAATCACCCCCACCCTCCCCCTCCCCCGTCAAGGGGGAGGGAAGTATATGGTAACCCCTCAGCAGAGACTGTGGGGTATTGAAAATTTAATAAATCCGCTCAAACACCATATCCTGTCAATATCTCGGAAAATTTATGAAGATCTTGAAAGGAGGTGGTGTTGTGAGCTATGAGACCTCAAAAAATTTTTGGCACGCTGTAGAAGTCGATGAGTTACTCAGGCGGCTTGAGAGTTCAAAGGACGGTCTGAGCGATGATGAGGCCAAACAACGTCTAGAAAAGACAGGTTTGAATTCTCTCGAAGCAGAAGAGGGGACAAGCCCCCTGAAACTGCTGGTGAGGCAGGTTCATAACCCGTTAATCTACCTGCTAACTGGCGCGGCAGTGTTATCCCTTGTTGTCGGCCATCGCGTAGACGCGGCTGTAATAGCAGGTGTTATCGTTCTGAACAGCCTTCTCGGATTCTTTCAGGAATGGCGGGCAGAGGGCGCTCTGGATGCGTTGCGGGAGATGGCTGCTCCTCATGCCCGGGTTTTGCGCGCAGGGAAACCTGCTGATATTGATGCAGCTCAGGTAGTTCCTGGGGATGTTCTGGTGCTCGAGACGGGCGACAGGGTGGCAGCAGACGCACGGCTGATCTCCGGTGATAATGTGCGGCTGGACGAGTCAGCACTGACAGGTGAATCCCAGCCGGTCGCAAAGGAGCCCGGACAGGTGGACGAAGATACACCGATGGCTGACCGAAAAAACATGGTCTGGATGTCCACAAGCGTGACCGGAGGCCGCGGCCGTGCTGTTGTTGTGGAGACAGGCATGCGGACCCAGATGGGCCGTATTGCCGGCGAGGTTCGTGCAACAGGCAGGGAGAGCACACCTCTCCAGAAACGCATGCACAAATTAGGCATTGTCCTCGGTATCGCCGGGATCACGCTGGCAGCAGGTGTGTTTGGACTGGGCATGCTACGGGGCTATGAACTCGTTGAGATGCTGATGTTCTCTGTGGCCGTAGCCGTATCCGCAATCCCTGAAGGTCTTCCTGCCGTCATCAGCGTAACACTTGCCCTCGGCGTGAGGCGAATGGCCCAGAGAAATGCGATCATACGCCGCATGCCGGCGGTTGAGACACTTGGTTCCACAACCGTTATATGCTCCGACAAGACCGGCACTATTACCAAGAACCAGATGACTGTCCGCATGCTATGGGCGGGTGGGCATACGTTTAAAGTAAGCGGCGAGGGCTATCAGCCGGAAGGAATGTTACAGAAGTCCGGTGGTGAAACGATTGGGGACATGCCAGAACCCCTTGAACGTCTTTTGCGTATCGGCGTGCTTTCCAACAACGCCAACCTGAAGCAGGAAGACAACCAGTGGCGTGTTGAGGGCAATCCCAGTGAAGGTGCGTTGCTTGCAGTGGCGGTCAAGGCCTCGCTTGAGATTGACCGGATGCGAAAAGATGGTGAGCGGCTTGCAGAGATACCGTTCTCCAGCGATACAAAATATATGGCAACCCTTCATCCGGATAAAAACGGCGATGGAACCAATGCCTACGTCAAGGGAGCTCCGGAACGGATAATGGACTTCTGCTCCCACGTGCTGAAGGACGATGGACCGGTGGAGCTCAATGAGGAGCTGCGGAATGAAATCACCACGATGAATGAAGAGTTTGCTTCGAACGCATTGCGGGTAATGGCAGGCGCATACCGGGAGATGCCGCAGGGACAGGGAAAGCTAAAGCAGTCAGACGTGGAAGGGGGACTGATTCTTGCCGGGTTCTGGGGAATGATTGACCCACCGCGCGAGGAAAGCATCCAGGCAGTCAGCGACGCAAAGGGAGCAGGCATCCACCCGGTCATGATCACGGGTGATCATGCGGTGACTGCCCTTGCTATCGCCCGTCAGGTTGGCATCGCTGAGGACGGAGAGGCGCTTACCGGCAAGGAAATTGACGGAATGGAGAGGCCTGGCCTGGCAAAGGCAGCGCTTGAGGGAGGCGTATTCGCCCGGGTCACGCCTGCACATAAACTCAAGATCATGGAGGCGCTCAAGGAGAAGGGGCATATAGTTGCAATGACAGGTGACGGCGTGAATGACGCCCCTGCGCTGAAAGGAGCGGATATCGGCGTCGCCATGGGACAGGCAGGCACCGAGGTGGCCAAGGAAGCTGCCGACATGGTACTGACTGACGACAACTTTGCAACTATCGTTCATGCTGTGGAAGAAGGCAGGGTCATCTACAGCAACCTGCGCCGGGTTGTCTTCTTCCTGCTGGCAACCAACCTCGGAGAGATACTCACTCTGTCTGCTGCACTGGTTATCGGTCTGGATCTGCCTCTGACAGCAGTCATGATCCTCTGGATTAATCTTGTGACTGACGGCGCCTGTACAGTGCCACTCGGTGTTGAGCCACGGCATGCGGATGTCCTCAGGCGCCCTCCCAGGGACCCCAAAGAATTCATTATAGACCGGGGCATGGTGCTGCGAATGGCGCTTCTTACCCCTATCATGGCAGCAGGTACGCTCGGCCTGTTCTGGCATGCACAGCAAAATGGAGGGCTCAATTATGCCCGGACCGTTGCCTTCGCAGCAATGGCGGCGTTCCAGTGGTTTCAGGCATTCAATGCCCGGTCAACCTACCAGTCAATATTCTCGGTCGGCCTGTTCAGCAACAGATGGGTCCTTCTCGGCGTGGGGATTGCGATCCTGCTGCAACTCGGAGCAGTGCACACGGCCTTCGGACAGATGCTCTTCGGAACCACCGGTCTCTCATGGATGGACTGGCTTTCCGTTATCCTAGTATCCAGCTCGATCTGGGTAGCTGATGAAATACTGAAGCAGCTGGGGGTTTACGGCAAACCGAAGGGGAAAAAGCCAGATTTTGGATCCGGAGGATAAACAATGGAAGAGTTGTTTGATGTGAAGATTAAGGAATTAATTCAACAGCATCAATGGGCTGCCCTGCGGGAGTTATTATCGGGAACTCCTGCTCCGGATATTGCCGACGCCCTTCCCGTCCTCGAGAAACCAGAGCGCATTTTGATCTTCCGTTTATTGCCCCGGCCGCTTTCCTCTGAGGTCTTTGCATATCTGGAATCTAAAAACAAAGATGACCTCTTAAGGGATCTCTCAGATGAAGAGGCGCGCCAGATTCTGGTTCATCTCAGTCCGGACGACCGTACCGAATTTCTTGAAGAAATTCCTGGTCAGGCCATCCAGAGGCTGCTCAACCTGCTCACCGCTGAAGACAGGAAAGAAGCGCTCCAGCTCATGGGTTACCCCGAGGAAAGCGTCGGAAGGCTCATGACGCCGGATTACGTTGCTGTACGTCCGGAATGGTCAATCAGTCAGGCGCTCGAACATATTCGCAACATGGGTAAAGACAGCGAAACAATCAATGTTATATATGTAACAAACGAATCGTGGGTTCTCCTGGATGCATTGAGTTTGCGGAAGTTTATCCTTGCAAATCCCCAGGATACCGTCAGTCAGATCATGGACTACTCATTTGTGGGAATATCAGCCTTCAGCGACAGGGAAGAAGCAGTCAGAATGATTCAGCGCTATGACCTTGTTGCACTTCCGGTTCTGGATACCGGGGGTGTGCTTATCGGTATTGTTACTGTTGATGATTTGATGGACGTTGCACAGGAAGAGGCAACCGAAGACTTTCACAAGGTTGCCGCAGTCGCCCCGCTGAAAACAAGCTACAGGGAATCAAGTGTCTGGCTTTTATACCGGAAGAGGGTTATCTGGCTTGCGGTATTGCTCGGCGTAAACCTGATCGCATCAGGAGTAATCGCTGCCTATGAAGAGATGCTTGTTTCCACTATCGCACTGACATTCTTTATCCCGTTGCTCATTGCGACCGGAGGGAATGCAGGGGCACAATCAGCCACTCTCATGGTTCGCGCCATTGCAACAGATGACGTCAAACTGAATCAATGGTTCTGGGCGCTTGGGAGAGAGATGCTAGTAGCCGGGTTTTTGGGAATCACCATGGGTATGGCAAGCTGGGTGCTCGGCATCTTCAGGGGCGGTCCGGAAATCGGATTGGTGGTGGGGCTTGCAATGGTATTAATCGTGCTGGTCTCAAACCTTATCGGGGTGTTACTCCCGTTTATACTGACAAGGATTCGCATAGACCCTGCGGTGGTAAGCAATCCGCTGATAACATCGGTAGCTGACGTTGTGGGACTGATTATTTATTTTACAATCGCCACCCGGGTCATCGGCGCCGCATTGTAATGAAGTCGCACATATACTTGTTCACATTTGTCCAAACAAAATACGAGATTGCCTCGCTCCGCCCGAAATGACAAATGCAGGTGTGCGCAGTGTTTCGGTCATTGCGAGGGGCGATAGCCCCGTGGCAATCTCGTTTTGGCATTCAGTATTCTCGAGGCTTTGAGAAACTATTTTTGACACTATAATTTTTTGTTATACTATAAATATTCTGCTTTACAAAGCGTCAATGAACCTCTCCGCCGCAGAGACGGCGGAGTATCCTGAAATATCCCCTCCCTTGACGGGAGGGGATTCAGGGGAGGGTGCCCAATCATCTTAAAGCACCCCCACCCTCACCCCTCAAGGGGGAGGGAAGTATATGGTAACCCCACAGCAGAGACTGTGGGGTATTGAAAATTTAATAAACATCAATTACAGTATGCGATCAGAAAATCAAATAATGAGTCCCTGGAACATTCCAGGTGGAAATTATGGTGGTACAAACATGCTTCACGACAGCATAAAAGGCCGGTGAGCACTCTTTCAAAAAGGAGGCAGGAATGCGGAGAGTAATTTATTTTTTAATTACGAACCTCGCCATATTAATGGTGTTGAGCATCGTGCTGAGAATTCTCGGTGTTGAACCTTACATAACACCCTACGGTTTGAATTATCAGTCTCTGCTGATTTTTGCAGCAGTGTTCGGCATGGGCGGTGCATTCATCAGCCTCGCATTGTCGAAATGGAGTGCAAAGAGGCTTACCCGTGCACAGGTTATCACGACGCCGTCAAATGAGGCGGAGCGGTGGCTTGTGAGGACCGTGACTGAACTGGCTTCGAAATCAGGCATAGGCATGCCTGAGGTCGCCGTGTACCCGGCAGATGACATGAATGCCTTCGCAACGGGAATGAAGAGAAACAATGCTCTTGTAGCTGTCTCAACCGGGATGCTGCGGCGCATGGACAGGGAAAAAATCCGCGCCGTGCTCGCCCATGAAGTTGCACATGTGAAAAACGGCGATATGGTAACCCTCGCACTCATACAGGGTATAGTGAATACATTCGTAATATTCTTTGCGCGTGTCATCGGTTATACAGTCGACCGGGTGATATTCAAGAACGAGAGGGGACATGGAATAGGTTTCTGGGTAACGACCATCATTGCAGAGATATGTCTTGCAATTCTTGCTTCGATCATCGTCTTATGGTTTTCAAGGAGGAGGGAATACCGCGCCGACAGCGGTGCTGCTGATTTGGTCGGGAAGAAGCCCATGATCGGTGCCCTCGAGTCTTTGAAAGCATCCATACAGCAGCCTCATCTGCCTGACCAAATGGCAGCTTTTGGCATTTCCGGAAATAAAAAACGGGGGTTGGCAGCGCTCTTTGCAACACATCCGGAGCTTGACGACCGCATCAACACTCTCATGGAGTCAACGTATCCGGATTACAAGCCCTGATCGGCATGCTCTTTTCCAGATTCTCTGTATCAATGAACCTCCCCGCCGCAAGCAGGCTGTCCGACAATGTAGCCGCAGGCTCGAGCCCTGTGGAATGTCATTATAATTATTCAACAGGGTAGCCTGCGTACATAGAGCGCACCTTAAAAGTTGCGGCTACACTATAGTGCTATGTGACTTTGAAATTTTATAATTGTCGGACAGCCTGTCTTGCCACGGGGAGTCTTCAATCAAAAGACTGTGAAGGCGACTGTGCCTCCGGTTCAACAGTCAATTGCAGTTTCCGGGTTAAGAGCCTTCAGAGAGGTTTCCTGTGTTTTGCCTTCCGGGCACTTAATGACCGCTTCATTGCCTTCCGGAGGATTTCTCCCAGTTCTTTATCGTTTACCCGAGCTGCCGTCTCTTCCACAAGAGCGATTTCTTCCGTAGTGAGGGTTTTAAACTCTGGTATGTTATCTGTCTTTTTGCGTGATTCGGCACGTGAAACCCGGCCGATCTTAAACCTCACGGATGTAATGCCATAGGACCGGAATGTTCCGAGAATTTTCTCCTTGTGGTATTGCAATTCCTGGAGCCAGACCGGTGAGTCGACATTCAGTAGGATTTCACCGCCGGACAACGTGCACGGAAACATATGACGGCAGAGAGGCTGCCTGAACAGAGTATTCCAGTCTCTCTTGATCGCTGCGAGTCTTACAGCGTCATGGAGACCGAGTCCCCTGATGAGCGGGATGCATAATGAATCAACTTTTTTCACGCTTCATGAAACAGCCTTCTTCACTCTCCCAGAGCGGAGGCACCGTGTACATACAGAGACTTTCTTTACACCCTTGTCTGTCATGATGCGCATCCTTTGCAGATTTGGCAGAATAGTCCTCTTTATTTTATTATTCGCGTGGCTCACATGATTACCGACCGTACTCCGCTTGCCACAGATAGCGCAGCTTGCCATTCTCTCTCCTCCTTAGCGTGCGTTGCTTTAAAAATTTTGTTCTGTTATGATACCATTTTACAATCGTTGTTACAATGACCGGAAAAGTTATACAAACTCAGAACATGACGGGCAGAGAATTATAAGGCCATATTATATGTCGAAGATAAGAATATATGAACTCTCCAAGAAGATCGGTATCCCGAACAAGACTATCATTGCGGAACTATCCAAGCTCGGGGTCAAAGTGAAAACCCATTCATCGAGTATAGAAGCCGAAACAGCCAAAAAGATTGAGGATATCTTCCGTAAAAAGGGGAAAAAGCCTTCAGGGGGAGAAGCACGGAAAAAAGTTTCAAAACCACCAAAAACTAAAGAACCTGTGGCGAAGAAACCCGCAGCAGATATCTTTCGGGACAAACCTGCACCGCCTGTTTCTGAAACCCTGCCGGAAGAACCTTCAGAACAGGACAGAGATGTCGTTACCGGGCAAGAAAAGAAGGAAACACCCTTGTTAGCTGAAGAGGAAGAAGAATTAAAGATCCCCGAGAGATTCAAGAAAGAAATAGAAACCGACAAAATTGAAAAATTCAAAACAAGACCGGGAATGCAGCGCGCATTCCAGACAATCAGGAAGATAGAACCAAAGCGATGGCATGATCAAAGGACGTTTAAAAGGGGAGGGAAAGTTCGTTCAATACCGAAAGAAGACCGCAAAGAAAAAATCCATCCTGTCATAACGAGGAAAAAGACCCTCAAACTGACTGAAGGGACTACCGTAAAAGAATTTTCAGAACTCATCGGTGTCAAGCTTTCTGACGTTATTAAAAAATTCATGGAACTGGGTTACATGCCGACAATCAACCAGCCTGTTGATTTTGATGCAGCTCTCCTGGTTGCGGATAATTTTGGCATTAAACTGGAGCCTCACCGCATCGAGGAAGATACCGTGGAAATGGAGATTCAGGAGGATACTGAAAAACTGTTGCCGAGGCCTCCCGTCGTCACCATCATGGGACATGTTGACCACGGAAAAACCTCCCTTCTCGATGCACTGAGGGAAACACGGGTAACCGAGACCGAGGCAGGAGGTATCACACAGCATATCGGAGCGTACAAGATAAATTTGAAAGATAAAGACATCGTGTTTCTTGACACGCCCGGTCACGAGGCGTTCACCTCAATGAGAGCACGGGGGGCAAAAGTTACCGATATCGTCGTCCTTGTGGTTGCGGCAGACGACGGCGTCATGCCGCAGACTGTCGAGGCAATCAACCATGCAAATGCAGCGAATGTCCCGATTGTTATTGCAATAAACAAAATTGATAAACCCGAGGCAAACCCTGCCAAAGTAAAGAACGAACTTGCCGAGCATAATATTATTTCAGAGGAATGGGGCGGGAAAAATATCTTTGTAGAGGTTTCTGCAAAACAACACATAGGGCTCGAACATCTCCTCGAGATGATACTCCTGCAGGCTGAAGTCATGGAACTCAAGGCAAATCCCGATAAAATGGCACGTGGGGTTATCATCGAGGCAAAACTCGATAAAGGAAGGGGAGCTGTTGCAACGGTACTCGTTCAATCCGGCACACTCCGCATTGGCGATGCGTTTATTGCCGGAACCCATTCAGGAAAAGTCAGGGCACTGAATGATGATACGGGGAAGAAAATATCAGAAGCAGGCCCGTCAACCCCTGTTGAGGTCATCGGGTTCCAGGATGTTCCGTCGGCAGGAGACGTGTTTGTCGTTGTTGAAGATGAAAAGAGAGCGCGGCAGGTAACACTGTCACGGCAGCAGAAGCAGAAGTTTGCGGAAATTGCGAAAAAGAAGAAACTGACACTTGACGAACTCTACGCAAAAATAAAAGAAGGCGAGATCAGGGAACTCTCTATTATTATAAAAGGTGACGTTCAGGGATCCGTCGAGGCAATACGAGACTCCCTCGAAAGCATTACCCACCCTGAGGTCAAGGTAAAGGTCATCCATTCCTCTGTTGGCGGCATTAATGTATCGGATGTTATGCTTGCGACAGCTTCCAGTGCAATCATACTCGGGTTCAATGTAAGACCGGAGCCACTTGCTTCCCAGGCTGCAGAGAAGGAGGGGGTTGATGTGAGGCTCTATACGGTCATCTACGACGCAATCGAGGATGTCAAAAAGGCACTCGAAGGTCTCCTTGAACCGACGTTAAAAGAAAAGACCCTCGGAAGGGCAGAGGTCCGCCAGACATTCCCGATATCGAGAACAGGGACTGTTGCCGGATGCTATGTGCTCGATGGTATCATGAGCCGCTCATCCGACGGTACGCGCATTATCAGAGACAATATCGTCATCTATGATGGTCGGATGGCTTCCTTAAAAAGGTTCAAGGAAGATGCAAAGGAGGTCCACGCAGGATATGAATGCGGGATACTCATAGAGAATTTCAATGACATAAAGGTCGGCGATATACTCGAAAACTACATCATAGAGAAAATAGCGGCAAAATTATAGGAACTATGCTTCCCTACAAACGTTCTCAGAGGGTCAGCGATCTTCTGAGAGAAGAAATCTCGGACATCATTATCTACAAGATTAAAGATCCCAGAATCGGCTTTGTCACGGTCACCGGTGTCGATCTTACAGATGATCTCAAGATAGGAAAGGTCTATGTGAGTGTGCTCAAGGAAGATGAACGGGCGTCAACACTTGAGATACTGAACGATGCAAAAAGCTTCATCCGCTCTCTCCTGGCGAAAAGACTTCACATGAGATATATACCGTCTATAGAGTTCAGGCTCGACACCTCCATAGAATACGGGAACAAGATAGAAAGGCTCTTGAAACAGATCGGGGAGGATCGTGAAGATCCCCCGTAAACTCATTTCCTTTTTAAAAAGAGAGGAACGGTTCTTCATAGCAACACACTCCAATCCGGAAGGCGATGCACTCGGTTCTTCCCTTGCGCTGTCAATGGCGCTTGCTTCCCGTGGAAAAAAAACGCTTCTCTACAATAAGGATACCGTTCCTCATGGTTACCGTTTTCTTCCGGGTCATGAAAGATTCATGAACGCAGTCCCTCCGTACGTTCAGGATACGTGGCCAGTGGTCCTCCTGGATTGTAACAGCCCCGAGAGGGCCGGCATTGAGGGTGTGCGTTTCAGAAAATCCGCTGTCATAGATCATCACGAGACAGAGAGTGACTTCGGTGATATCCGCTGGATCGAACCTCATGCGGCAGCAACAGGACTAATGATTTTTTATCTTATCAAGGCATTGCGTCTCCCTGTGACAAGAGAGATAGCAATGAATCTCTACGCAGCCATCGCAATTGACACGGGCACCTTCCGCTACGGCAATACGAATGCCGATGTGCTGAGGGTTTCTGCCGAACTCGTTGAGTCAGGTGCCAACCCTGCTTTCATAGCAAGCAACCTTTATGAGAAGTGGTCCCGGAAAAAATTTCATCTCCTGATTCTGGCTTTAAACAGCCTTGAGATAAAAAACGGCATTGCCATGACGGTCGTTTCGCAGGAGATGTTCAGAAAAACGGGAACAACACCTGAAGATACAGAGACGTTCCCCGGTTTCCCGAGAAGGATCGAAGACATCATGGTGTCAGCCTTTTTCCGGGAGATAGGTCATAATTACTGGAAGGTGAGCCTTCGCTCCCGGGGAGAGACAAACGTTGCAGCAATCGCTACACAATTCGGAGGTGGCGGACACAGGAACGCTGCCGGATACAGGATAAAGGCAAGCCTGAAAGCTGCAAAGAAGGCATTGATCGATGAAGTCGAAAAAAAAAGGAAAACAGTCTGAACGTATCCGGATATTTCACGCCTGAGTTCATTTCGGTTTCAGACTCTAAATACAATGAGGCCATAAGAACCCGAACCATGCAATTGAACATTGAATGGGAGGCAAAGTTGCCTCCGATACATGTATAGGCATGTATGCGGGAAAAGCTTTCCCATCGCTACCTTTGTACTACGTCTGTTATCGAACAAACGAGAATATGTTCAAGCAAAAAGGTTGGAGTTCATAAGACAGCACAATTCGATTTGGAAAGGTTTTTCCGCATATATGCCTGACAGTAATTGCATTTATTCTGGTTACGTATAGCCAATGAATGCCGTCATTAACGTAAACAAACCAAAACACATTTCATCACATGGTGCGGTAACAAGGGTAAAACATCACTTTGGAGCCAGAAAAGCTGGACATGCCGGGACGCTCGACCCGATGGCAACAGGTGTTCTGATTATCTGCCTGAACGAGGCGACGAAGATCGCAGGATTTTTATCTGACCTTGATAAAGAATATTTTGTCCGGTTGAAACTCGGCGAACGGACAGACACCTGTGATGCAACCGGGAACATCACGGAACAAGCACCGTGCCCTTCTTTCAGAGAAACAGATATCCTCCGCATACTGGAACAGTTTACCGGACGGATACAGCAGGTACCCCCGATGTATTCGGCACTCAAAAAAAACGGGCAACCCCTCTATAAAATGGCACGGAAGGGCCTGACCGTCGACAGACCATCGAGGACCGTGACTATTCAATCCATCGAGCTCAAAAATATTCGCCCCCCTTTTCTCGATCTGAACGTATCATGTTCTAAAGGGACGTACATCAGGACGCTCTGTGATGATATCGGACAGGCACTCGGAACAGGTGCTCATATGGTGTCTCTTGAACGAACGAGAACAGGTCCCTTCCGGATCGAAGATGCGGTTCCACTCGATGACCTGACTTCTTCTCATATGGGAGCATTCTATTCCATCGACGCTGCGCTCCTGCACTTGGACGAAATCCTCCTTGATACGGATACGTATAAAAAAGCGCTCAATGGAAGGCCGTTCAGGTTTCGTCACAAAACACTTCAGGCAGATCAATATGTCAGGCTGAAGAGCCCTGAAAAGATTTTGTTCGGCATTGGCAGGGTCGAAGGTGATACGATAAAGATTGCGAGATTACTTCATATATAATGTACTAATGTATAACAAGGAACCTTCCCGTGTGCTTGCCGCAGTGGTTCTTCAATTTCGAAACAAGTATTTTCCCTGTTGTGATTCGAATCACAATGTTAAACCAATTTATTAAGATTCTCCCCTAAGGTCTCTTAGAAATTAAAAAATACTTGACAAGACAATTTTTTTCTGGTATTGAATAAATTATGGCATTTGGAAAGAAGAGTTCTGTTGGCCTTGATATTGGATCAAGTTTTCTGAAAATTGTACAATTGAAGGATACAAAGGGCAATTATGAACTCGAGTTGTTCGACATATTACCGCTTCCTCCGGAACTCATCGTTGACGGCTCAATAATAGACTCTCTCAGACTCGTTGATTCTCTGAAGGACCTACTGCAAAGATCGAAACCCAGGACCAAAGATGCCGTCATCAGCATTGCCGGTCATTCTTCGGTAATCATTAAACGCGTTACCCTTCCCGAGATGTCAGAGGAGGAACTCTCGGAATCCATTAAATTCGAAGCAGAGCAATACATTCCCTTCGATATTGATGAAGTGAATCTCGATTTCCAGATCCTCGGACCGAAAGAAGAACCGGGGAACATGGATGTTATCCTCGTCGCTGTCAAGAAAGACATCATCAATGAATATATTTCTGTCGTCAAGGAGGCAGGGTTTAATCCGCTCATCGTTGACGTCAATTCATTTGCACTTGAAAATATCTATGAGATCAACTACCACATTGAACCGGACAGGAATGTCGCTATCGTCAACATCGGGGCGAGCACCATAAACCTGAACGTGCTCAAAGGAGGCATATCGGTCTTTACCAGAGACAGCGCTGTCGGGAGCAATCTCCATACCGAGGCGCTCCAGAGGGAATTTAATCTCACCTATGAGGCCGCAGAGGGGCTTAAACAGGGAGAAACCATAGAAAACGTATCGCTGGATGATGCACTCGCTGTAATCGAGGGTGTCTCTGAAGAGATCATTGGAGAGGTAAGCCGGTCCTTTGAATATTTTCCCGAAGATATCAGCGAAGTGATACTCAGTGGCGGCTGTGCCTTTGTGAGAGACTTTCCAAGACTCCTCGCAGAAAAAGCCGGCATCGAGGTAAAAGTCATCGAACCATTCAAAAACATTCGGATACCGAAGCGATTCGATGTGACATACATCGAGGAAATGGGCCCCATTGCTGCTGTTGCCGCAGGGCTGGCATTACGGAGACCGGGCGACAGATGATAAAAGTAAACCTTATCCCCGTAAAAAGGAAAAAGAAGGCCAGGCCGATTCCGGCATTTCTCATTATCGGCATACTGGTAACGCTCGCGGCACTGTTTATCTCCGGGTTCTTTTACTTCAGGGCTACAACGGAACTCTCCGCAAAGAAAGCACAGTTTGAAAAAAACAAAGTTACCCTTGCTGCGCTCAAAGAAAAAATCAAGGAAGTCGAAAACTTTGAGCAGCTCAATAAAACCTTTGAACAGAGAAGCGAGATTATTGAGCAACTGAGCAGGAACAAGAGCGTCCCGGTGATGCTTCTTGATGAGGTAAGCAAGCTCCTTCCCATCGGTGTCTGGCTCGATACCATGTCAGTAACCGGGGATGCCGTTAAGCTCAGCGGGTTTGGTTTTACGAATACCGACATCGTCACCTATGTAAACAACATCAAGGCATCACAACTATTCACCGATGCCTATTTGCAGCAATCAAGGAGCACCGAGGTTGAGCAGGTTCCGGTCTACCAGTTTCAACTGACGTTCAGGATAAAGGTCTGATATGGCGAAATTGAAGCTTGATGTCGGCAAAATACCGCCTTATGTAAGGATGATCCTCGCGGCCGTTCCCGCAATCGTCATCATCATTGTGGCACTCTTTGTCTTTATCCTTCCGAAACACAGGGAGATTAAAGGCATTGAAACCAACATAGTCTCACAGGAAAGGGAAATCGCAAAGAGCCAGTCAAAAGCAGACAAGCTTCCGGAGTTAATTGCAAAAAATGAAGATCTCAAGAAAAAACTGACTGAGTTAAAAAAGCAGCTCCCTGACGAAAGGGAAGTTACCGGCCTGCTGAAACAGGTCTCTGATTTTGCAATCCGGTCAGGACTGAAGGTCGCACTCTGGAAACCTGAAGAGAAAAAGACCCATGCAAGCGGCATCGTTTACGAGATCCCCGTCAAGGTTGAGCTCTCGGGAAGCTATCATAATCTCGGCTATTTCTTCAGCAATATCACGAAACTGAACAGGATAGTGAATATATCGGATCTGAGGCTCAATCAACAGGGAGTCATGGGAATCAATGCCTTGCTGAAGATAAATTTTACAGCTACGACGTTTTCCGCAGTCCCTGAAGAAGAAATCGGGAAACAACCGGCAAGACAAGCGCGGGGGAGGAGGGCTTCATGAAAAAGATCGCTTTGATTCTCTTCCTCTGTTTACTCGTGCCTTTCGGAGGCTGCGGCAAGGAACCCGTCACAGTAAAAAAGAAGGGGGTAACAAAAGCCCGGCCGGCTCAGGCAGAAGAACAGCCACAGGCTGCCGAAACGAAAGAAACCGCTCAGGCCAGGTTTTATGAATATGATCAAATGGGGAGAAGGGACCCCTTCCTTTCTCTTATAGAAACCACAAAGAAGAAGCCCATGAAAAAGAAAGACGCTCCCCCTATCGAAAGTTTCAGCATCGACGAAATAAAGCTTCTCGCTATAGCATCCGACAGGCAGGAAGGCTACGCATTGATACTGCTACCGAACCGGAAAACATTCACGATCAAAAAAGGAATGGTCCTGGGACTTGAAGGAGGGACGGTCGAAGAAATTACCGAGGAAACGGTTGTCATCAGAGAGATGATAAAAGATTACAAAGGTGACATTAAACAGAAAGATACAGTATTGAAACTCCATAAAGGGGAGGAATAATGAAACGAAATCTTATCTATTTCCTTATTTTATATCTCACCGTCATAGGTCTCTGGGGCTGTGCAACGACGGCCCGCACGCAACAGGCAACAGAACCCGAGGAACGTTCCGTTATCACGGGAATCGAGATCAAGGATAATACGGTGATCATACGGGCTGACAGCCCTTTCATCTATACCATCTACAGGCCCGGTGACCCGTTTAAATTAATTGTCGACATCCCCGATACATCGATCGGCGGTCTCTCGGGCAGGATCCTCTCGAAAAGCGCAGGGATAACAGAGATCATTCCTTCACAGATTGAATCTCCGTCGCTCATGACAAGACTCGAGATGATCCTCGAGATACCGGCAGTCGTAGAGCAGGAGTACAAGAACAATACCCTCACCCTTACGCTCAAGGACCAGGCGCCTCATGAGATACCGGCGGGATTATACACGGCGCCGGACGAAAAGGAAGTCCCGCAGGCATCTGCGCTGCCTCCGCAGAAACCGCTACCAAAGGCTACCGAGATATCGGGCATATCCTTTGAACAGAAAACCGAAACCATTAACCTTCTAATACAGGGGAACGGTTCCATGATTCCGAATATTTTTCCCCTCGATGACCGCATTGTCATAGATGTTCCTGATGTTGTGATGAATGCCGCTGTCCCCCCCGTGGTCATATCCCCGGTAACCGGACTCCGCTCAGACCAGCAGGATAACAAGGTAAGGCTCGTTGTCGACATGAGGGAACAGACCAATTTTGATGTCACTGCAATCGGTGACTCCATTGTGATCGCCTTCCAGAGACCAGCCGAAGATCGCGTTGCGTCTTCCCTGACAGACATGCCTGCTGAAGATGCCGGTGAGGAACCGTTTTTTGAAATCGACACGGAGGAAGAACGAGAGGAGCCGGCTGCCCTTGAAGAGGGAAAATATACCGGCAAGAAGATATCCCTTGATTTTCAGGATGCTGACATTGTCCCCATATTCAGGCTCCTTGCTGATATCAGCGGGTACAACATAGTGGTCAGCCCGGAGGTCAAGGGCAAGTTGACCATGAAACTGATCAATGTGCCGTGGGACCAGGCGCTTGACCTTATATTAAAGACATTCAGCCTCGGGAAGTCCGTGGAGGGGAATATCATCAGGATAGCCCCGTACCAGGTTTTTGCGAGGGAAAGAGAAGAGGCTGCAAAGGCCCAGGAAGCAGGGATTAAGGCCGAGCCTCTCGTAACGAAAATATTCCCCATAAGCTACGCTGACGTCAAGGTTGTCCAGGCATCTGTCAAGTCATCGAAGATACTCACGGACAGGGGAAGTACAAGCATTGATACAAGAACGAGCACCATGCTCGTCAAGGACGTGGCTTCTGTTTTTCCTGAAATTGAAAAACTCCTCGACACGCTCGACACGCCAACACCCCAGGTGCTGATCGAGGCGAGGATCGTGGAAGTGAATACAGCCAACATCGTTGACCTGGGGATTCAGTGGGGCGGATTCCTGATGGGCTCAGACGCACTATCCCAGATCGGCGGATTTTCAGGGCTCAATCGGGGCCCGTTTACCGGTCAAAATTTCATCGTTGATTTTCCCGGTGGCGCAAGCGCAGGGGGTGGTGCAGGGTTCACCTTCGGGATGCTGAATCCGGCACGGAGCATGGGCCTCGATATACAGCTCTCTGCATATGAGACCCTCGGCAAGCTCAAGATCATTTCAAACCCGAGGATCATAACCCTGGATAATAAAGAGGCAAAAATCCTCCAGGGCAAGAGCATCCCTGTCCGCAAGCTCACGACAGAGGGCACAATCTCCACTGAATTCAAGGACGTCACTCTCGAGCTGACGGTCGAACCCCACATAGCTCCAGACGATACGATAACCATGATCATCAGCATTAAAAAGGAGGAACTCGACCCGACCGTGCCTTCAATCGAAGGCGTGCCCGGCACTGACAAGAAAGAGGCAAAGACATCGGTCATCATAGCAAACGGCGAGACTGTTGTTATCGGCGGTGTCTACAAGATCACGAAAACAACTTCAGAGCAGGGTGTCCCCGGTCTCATGAAAATACCGCTCCTCGGATGGCTGTTCAAGAAAAGGAGCATCGACACCCAAACGAACGAGCTCCTGATCTTCATCACCCCGCGGATCGTGGAGCAGATATAGGGGAGGGTGTTAGAATGTGGACTTTATACACAGACTCTAATTAGATAATGGAAATAATTGAAATAAAGGAGGAACCATGAAAAGGATTCATAGAGCTGTGTCCATCACTACCTGCCTTATTTTCAGCCTCTTTTTATTCGGGTGCGGCGACGGCCCGGGTGCACCGGGCAGTAGCGGGGCAGAAAAAACCGGCCTGCATGTAATGGTCGTAGATATTCTCCATACATCTCCTGCTGTCTCAGAGACCGAATTATGGCTTATAGACCTGTCCATGAATATGTGTGAAAATGAAGAAGAGGACTGGGGTGATGACTATGCTCATATTACATTTGAAGCTGTTCCCATATATGATCCTGATATCATCAACACCCTCTTCATTACTAATTACAGGGTTACTTTCGACCGACTGAGTCCTGAATACCCCCCCATTGACGAAATCCGAGGCGGCATGCAGGGATATCCCCTCTTACCAAACGAACAGGCACAGTATCCCTTCATGATATTTGACTTCGGCAGGAAACTTGAAATTCAGGATGTCCTTGCCCGTGGCATTTATCCCTCAAATCTCCCGCTCCTCTATAACATGACCATACAGATATGCGGCCAGGACATGTATGGACAGGATTTCTGCATAGGCCCTATTATGAGAGTTATAGAAATTGCTCATTACGACTACTGTTAATAACAACTGAGGAGGCATCATGACAATAAAAAAGTTGCTTTTACTGCTTTTGATCGTACCCCTCGTATTTACCATACAAAGTTGCGGGAAGGGAGCCGGCTCCGGCTACAACCCTCCCGGATCGGGTCCGGGTGATCCCTCATATATCAAGCTGAAACCGGCCCGATACGTGACCCAGACAAACGGCTGCATTGATTTCTACGCGGAAGTGCATGATGCCGAGGGCAAGCTCCTCTCAAATGTCCCTGTCACCTTCACCAACCTGTCGGAGCCGTTCGGCCAGCTCCTTGACAGATGCGGCGGCACAGAGATAGCACCGCCGGTCATAATCACTACCGACACCTGGGGCAGGGCAAAGGTCTCACTGTATACTACAACCCCCGGTTTTGCAACAATACTTGCACAGACCTATACAGGGAGTCAGCCACGGGACAGAAAGACAGTGCTGTTTTCAGCCTGCAATACGTACGACTGTCTGGTACTCGCTCCAAGCCTCCGGCTGGACGTTGACAGCGTCCCCGGCAACGGCATATATAACGAGACTTCGGACTTCATCATCTTTGAGCCGCCGCCGGACCCGGATAATACCGTTGAACTCCTGGCAACTGTCCGTAATGCCTATGGCGTCCTTTTGCGGGATGCAGCTATTACATGGGGGGCTGACCATGCAGAGGCAGCGTTCACGAGAACCGAGCCTTATACAAATGTAAATGGCCAGGCGGTCGGAATTGTCCAGGTTACACCACTCTCACTCAGGGACACGGACACCCACGTAACTGTCTGGGCAACAGCCACAAATGTCGGAGATAGCGGCGCTTACGATGTCGTTACCCTTTTCCTGCGACCGGTTGTAGTGAATGCAATCACGGTGATGGCTGACCCGTCAGTCGTTGCACCCGGGGAAAATTCCACGATAACGGCAACCGCAACATTAAGTACAGGCGACCCGCTGCCTGACGGTATCACGGTGCTCTTCTCCACATGCGATGCGGCAACGTGCACGGATCCCTGCGGGTTTGTCGATCCGTTCGCGCAAACAGTTAGCGGCTCAGCAACAGTTACGTTCACTGCACCGGATCTACCGGAGACGTGCAGGGTCAACGCTAGAATAAACAGCGCGACCGGCTCTGTCAACATAAATGTAACAGAAGAAATGCAAATAATCCCTGCATCTCAGACACTGGCAGATCCCGCAGTAGCCGATACCGCTGAATATACGATACTGGGCGGTACCCCGGCATATTCTGCTTATTCAAGCAACCCCGGTGTGGTTTCGGTAGCAGTTGCAGACTCAACGCTGACAGCAACAGTAGATACTGTCCCGGTTGATGATACAACAGTCACCATAACTGTCTACGATTCCCTTGGTAATTCTGCAACAGCTCAACTTGTCCTCCAGATTAGTGGTGCAGCAGTCGGAGAAATGCAAATAATCCCTGCATCTCAGACACTGGCAGATCCCGCAGTAGCCGATACCGCTGAATATACGATACTGGGCGGTACCCCGGCATATTCTGCTTATTCAAGCAACCCCGGTGTGGTTTCGGTAGCAGTTGCAGACTCAACGCTGACAGCAACAGTAGATACTGTCCCGGTTGATGATACAACAGTCACCATAACTGTCTACGATTCCCTTGGTAATTCTGCAACAGCTCAACTTGTCCTCCAGATTAGTGGTGCAGGAGAACTGACTGTAACACCAAGCAGTGTCTCCTTAACTGGGATTGCAGGCCAGACAGATGGTGATCCTACCGACGATATAACATTCTACATCTCCGGAGGAACACCTGATTATTCCATGTTCTCGAATAACAACGCAGTAATAGCAAGCCAGGGTGCACTCGGAGCCGGCATTACCACATTTACCATTGATCCTGATGAAGTGTCTTCATCTACGTCTGTAACCCTGACTGTTGTAGATTCAGTTGGTGCTACAAAGACAGTGACGGTAACAGTAACACCAGCTACCTCTGCATTTGGGATTAACCCTAGTGCAATCAGTGTCACTTCTGGAGTAACTATTAATTACCACATAATTGGTGGATTGCCTCCATATGATGTTTACACAAGTGATACTGCTGTCGTAACCGTTGGTGGAGGTGCAAAGATAGATGATCTAGCAGCAACCACTTTTGATGCTCAAACACCAGGCCCTGGAAGCGCTACCATCACTATCGTGGATTCTGACGGACAAACAGTACCAGCAAGCGTTACTGTAAATTAAATGATTATCAACAGGGTGAGCCTTTCAAAACAATTGAAGGGCCCGCCCTGTTAAACATTATCCGTACCGAAGATTTGAAGGATTCCGGACAGAGATTGAAGAGGAGGAATAAAACGACAATAATTTCCCCTTTACCCTGTGGAGTGAGCTTCATTACTCAACAGGGTTGTACCTCTTTAGCAAAAAGGGGATGGGGGTAGCTGAAAAGATCTAATTATATGATGCCCCGAATTGTATTGTTTTCAAATAGTTTGTCATTCCCGCTTGTCGGGAATCCTTCTTACAGCGAAGAAAGATGCTGGACAAGCCAGCATGACAAAGTAAATGCACTCAATTTTATGGCAATACTATTATGACAATATTATTAAGGAGATACACCATGAGGAAATTATTCTGTGTTTTACTGATCCTTTCCGTGGCCCTTTTTCTTGCCGCATGCGGCACTGAAAAGGCTGCTGACATCTCTACAGATACTTCAACGGAACTGAGCAGCGCAAAAATTTCAGCCCACTCCACGGCGCCGCAGATTAAAGAAGGGACATATGTTGCCGGTGAACTCCTCGTTAAATTCAAACCGGGCATCAGGACCGCTGCGTCTCTCAGGTCACACGAGGCAGTCGGTGCACAGGTCAGGAAGAGGTCGTCTTTTGTACCGAATCTTGAGCTTGTGACCCTTCCTCAAGGACTGTCTGTAAAAGACGCAATCGCCCGGTACCTGGCAGACCCGGATGTCGAGATAGCAGAGCCGAACTGTGCCAGGCGAGTATCTGAAACATTCCCCAACGACCAGCTCTTTGGCGAGCAGTGGGCCCTCCGCAACCCGGGAATGTTTGCAGCAGGAACAGTTCCGGCAGACATCAAGGCCCCGCTTGCATGGGACATCACCCAGGGAAGCCATAATACAGTCATCGCAGTCCTCGACACAGGCATAGACTATACTCACGCAGATCTCGTAGGAAACATATGGCGGAACTGGGGAGAGACAAGCTGTACGGACGGCATCGATAACGATGGCAACGGGTTTATCGACGACTGCGTCGGATGGGATTTCACTTCCTGTGAGGAATTCGACCTGACGATTCAGGACCCGGAGGAATATCCGGATTTCGACTATTGCGATGAATCAATCTATCCGCCATGCACCATTGAAAAAGACCGGGGTAACAATCCTATGGATGTTCACGGACACGGCACATTTATTTCCGGGATCATAGGTGCCCAAACAAACAACGGCATCGGCATGGCAGGCGTCATGTGGAATGTACAGCTCATGCCGGTCAAAATGCTCAATGATCAAGGCATAGGAAGGACCATTGATGTGATTGACGCAATTCATTATGTCATAGACATGAAACAGCGGGGCGCTGACATCAAGGTCATAAATGCGAGCTTTGGAGGCCCCTGTTACAGTGAAATCGAAAGACAGGCAATAGAGGCTGCGGACAATGAGGGCATCATTTTTGTTGCAGCAGCAGGAAACGGAGGCTCAGACGGGATAGGAGACAACAATGACTTTTTCAATGAATTTGAAACCCCGGAATATCCGGCGAGCTACAGTCTTCCGAATATCATCTCCGTTGCAGCTACTGACCAGAATGACCGGAAGGCATCGTTCAGCAACTTCGGACTGAATTCAGTGCACCTCGGTGCGCCCGGTGTTTACATACTGAGTCTCCTGCCCGGGAATCAATACAACTTCAACAACGAATTTTCATCGGGCACTTCAGGGGCAGCTCCCCACGTCTCGGGCGTGGCGGGATTACTCTGGGACTATTACAACTATTTCAACCACTCCCAGATTCGCGGCGCGATACTGCGGTACGTCGATATTGTGCCGGAACTCCAGGGCTGGGTATATACAGGAGGGAGGCTCAATGCCTACAGTTCACTATCTTTTCTCCTCAAGCCAACGGGATTGGCGCTCAATGTTGATTCACACACCCAGATAAGGCTGAACTGGGCAGACAATGCCACGGGGGAGGATTATTATCTGGTCGAGCGGAGCACGGGCAGCGGGCCGTTCGAACACGTTTCAACGCTCGGGCCCAACACTGCGGCATACACAGATACGACGCTCACGGACGGAACACGGTATGCCTACCGGGTCAGGGCCATGAGTTCACTGCCGAACCCGCCGTCCTTTGCAACAAATGATGCATATTCCCTTTACTCAAACGAGGCATCTGATGTAACACCGCTCATTCCGCCGACAGGACTTTCAGCAACTGCTGTCTCGAGCTCCCAGATAAATCTTTCGTGGACGGACCACTCCCTGACAGAAGACGGGTACAGGATCGAGAGGAGCAGCTCCGGTTTTGTCCAGATCGGGACAGTGGGACCGGATGTAACATCTTTCTCTGATACGGGACTCACTGCTCAGACAAAGTATACATACAGGGTCAGGGCATATAATACAGCAGCCGGCAACTCGGAATATTCAAATGAAGCGTCTGATACAACACTCACATCCGGCGGTTTACCGCCTCCTTCCTCTGGCGGCGGCGGTGGCAGCTGTTCCATCGGTGCACGGCAGAATACGCCGACAGCTATTGCTGATCTTGCGGTATTGCTGATCCCGGTTCTGTACATAGTAATCCTGAGGCGGAGGAGATAATCCCGGACTGATGTGCTCACAGCCCCGGCCTTTGCCGGGGCTGTTTTGTTTTCGGTTATGACGGCAACAGTGTTGACACAACATCCTTCCTTTGGCAAAGGGAGGTTAGGAGGGATTTTATGATTATCAGATACATACTATAATGAAAAGCTATATAACATACCTGAACATAGGCTTAAGCGCAGTGCTCCTTATTCTCGTCCTGTTTTTTATGAGGGATATCTTATCGTCCGGGAGGGAGAAAACTGAATTGGGTTCTTCTCCTGCAACGTCTGCCGGTACGGCAGAGCGGCGGATGCTCCTCGAGGAGTATGCACCGGTACTGAAAAACAACCCGTTCGGATTTCCCGGAGGCGAGATCCGTCCACTCAGTGCATCTTCCGGTGAACATTCCCGGCAGATGAACGCAGACTTAGCACTTATCGGAACTGTTGTCGGCCCCAGGCACCTGAGCTATGCAATATTTCAGGATACGACCGGCGTGCAGGAGCTGTTCAGGGCCGGTGAAACTGTTCGGGGAATCGGAACACTTCATGACGTAAAAACAGACAGGGTATTTTTAAAAAATAAAGAACAGACATACGAGCTGCTCCTTGAAGATATCATAGAAGAAACAGTCAGCCGGCAATCCCCTGGACATCCCGGCACAGTCTCGGGGTTTGCGCGCAGAGTCGGGAAAGGCCTGTATATCGTTGACCAGAGGAAGGTCCGGCAGGCAATCGAGAATCCGTCACAGATGATGACCGATGCACGGCTCAGGCCGCATGTCAGGGACGGAAAAGAAGAAGGTTTTATGCTGTCGGAGGTAAAGCCGGGCGGCATCTACCACAGTCTCGGCCTCAGGAACGGCGATGTGCTGCTCCGCATCAACGAATACGACATATCGAACCCCGAGACAGCACTCCAGGCTTTCACTGCCCTGAGAGGGCTGGATAGGGTTCAGATTGATCTCGTGAGGGCCGGATCAAAGATGACAATGACGTATCAGATAAAGTAATATAGTGATTGAAAACAGAATAAGTATGAATTTAAAGGCTATCAATACATACATAATCCCCCCTTTGCTCCCCTTTCATAAAGGGGGATTGGGGGGATTACAGCATACAGAGTTCAGAGGTATCACCTCATGAAACATTTTAAAAGCTTAACGGGTTACTCTATCCTTCTTTTTACTCTCTCATTTCTTATCTTCACGAGTACGCAAACAATTGCAGAGACAGACGGCGCCGGAGAGGTGAAGGCAAAGGTTCAGGACAGTAAAGTCACCTTCAACTTCATTGACGTCGACATAGCAACAGTCGTCAAGTTCATCAGCGAGATCACAAAGAAGAATTTTGTATTCGACGAGCGGGTAAAGGGGGCTATTACGATTATCGCCCCTTCCAGGCTCTCCGTGGACGAGGCATTCAGCCTCTTCACCTCTGTCCTGGAACTGAAGGGTTTCACGATCATACCGTCCGGCAAGGTCTACAAGATCGTCCCGATCGCACAGGCAAAACAGTTCGGCACCGAGATCATACGGGACGAAGAAACAGCAGTGAGTGATGCGTACATCACGAGGCTCATACCGTTACGCTCCATATCATCAGCAAATGCAGTGAATTTCCTCCAGCCCATTATTTCAAAGGACGGCTACATTTCCTCGTTCGGACCGAGCAACATGCTCATGATTGTTGACTCTGCCGCGAATATCGGGCGCATCATCAATATCCTTGAGAGCATCGATAAACCCGGGGTTGAAGAACCTGAAATCGTTCTCCTGAAATACGCAAATGCAGATGACGTTGCGAAGATTATTTCCGAGGCATACAGTTTGGGCGGCAGCTCGCCTTCTCCGGCTGCGCGTGTCCCGAGACCTGTCGCAGCAGGAGGTGCAGCATCGGTCGGCGAAGCACGGTCAGCTGTCTTTGCCGATACGAGACTGAATGCGATCATCCTTCTTGCGGACAAGCAGGAACGCGAAGCAATAAAGAGGATTGTCTCTCTCCTTGACATCCCCCTCCCCGAGGCAACGAGCAAGATCAATGTCTACTTTCTGGAAAATGCCGATGCAACGGAGCTCGCAGAGGTCCTCGAAAATATGATCTCCAGGGCATCGACACAGAAGACACCCGCAGGAACGCAACCGGCAAGAACCCCCTTTGAACCCGGCGGCGAGATATCAATCACTGCTGACAAGGCAACGAACGCACTCATTGTCGTTGCATCCCCGGCAGATTATCAGAGCCTTTCCCAGGTTATCAAACAGCTCGACATAAGGAGAAGACAGGTCTACGTGGAGGCAATGATCGTCGAGGCATCCATTGATACCCTGCGGGAGCTCGGTGCTAAATGGAGGGTTACCGCTGAGAAGGACGGCGAACCGGTGTTCATTGCCGGGTTCGGAACCATGGATTCCAATGCGCTCCAGACAGTGCTGACCGGACTTACCGGAATAACAGTCGGCGGCATGGGGAATTTCCTCGATGTCCCTGTCTCGACAATCGATTCTGAGGGAAACGTTGTCACCTCAACACTGACCATCCCGGGATTTGCCGCCCTCTTCAATCTGAACGAGTTCAGGGGCGCAGTGAATGTCCTCTCAACACCCCAGATACTCACCTCGGACAACCAGGAGGCAGAGATTGTTGTGGGTGAGAACGTACCGTTCATTTCAAAAAGGGAGTCCGACCCTACGAGGACGGTATCCGTCTTCAGCACGATCGAGAGGAAGGATGTCGGTATTACATTAAGACTCACACCCCAGATCACGGAAGGTGATTACGTGAAGCTCGATGTCTATCAGGAGATATCGGCCTTAAAGCAGGAATCCGAGGTCGTGGTCATCTCTGTTGGTCCGTCAACGACAAAACGCTCTACGAAAACAACGGTCATAGTAAAGGATAACGAGACTGTCGTCATCGGCGGGCTCATGGAAGAGAGGCTGGAAGAAAATATCAATAAAGTGCCGCTCCTGGGAGACATACCCCTTCTCGGGTGGCTGTTTAAAAACAAGACATACGAAAAAAAGAAGACCAATCTCCTCGTGTTTTTATCCCCGCATATTATTAAAGACGGGACGGACCTTGCTGCGATAACTGAAAAGAAGAAGACAGATTTTGCAAGAAAGGAGGACAAGTACGTGCAGGGAGAAGTCCTCCTGAAATTCAGGAGTGATACACCTGATGAGCGGATACAGGAGATACTGTCCGCTGAAGGCGCTTCTCTGCTCAGGGAGCTGAAACCAGAAGGCCTCTATCTCATAAGACTGAAGAAAAAACAGGATGTGAGGGATGCGATGGAAATATTTTCAGCCTACGGGGAGGTCGAATACGCCGAGCCGAATTATATGTTGAAGATACAATGAGGATTAATCCGAAAATGCATTTACCGGAGGCATAGGTGACTGAAAAGTATTTTGTCCCGACCATGTCGGGATTGAAATCAAAAGACTTTAAAGGCAACTGTGCCTCCGGTTTAACAATCAATTGCATTTTTCTGGTTAAAATATTTTTTCATTGCTGCCCGAACTATTCCGGAGAAGGGATATGACTCAATTTCCGAATCAAAATAAACTACCTCTTTTTATGCCCAAACCTTTATCTGACTTCACTGGCAGTGCAGAATTCAGAGATGAGATCTCCGCTTCGACTCCGATCTCATCGAGGTTACCCGTGATTTTGCTTCTGAAATCAAGCCATATCCCTTAATTTTATTAAAAGGGTTACTGTTTATTTTGGTCAGGTTTGATATTTTTTATACTATGGAACAAATTGAAGTCATAAGAGACGAAGATGTCGATATCTCCCTGTTGAAGAACATCCCCGTCAGTTTCGTAAAGAACAACCAGATATTCCCCCTGCGCCTTCATGACTCCGAACTGCTCGGCGCTGTTGCGGATGAAAAAGGGCTGCTCGCACTCGCCGAGGTATCAAAGAGTCTCGGGCTGAAGCCGAAAGCCCTCAAGGCCGGAGCCGGGATAATCCTCGACGCAATAAACAGGTTCTACGGGCAGATGGGCTCGGCAGAAGAGGTCATGGGCACCATAACCGGCGAGGATCTCTCATCAGTTGCAACTGTCTTCGAGGCGCCGAAAGACCTCCTTGAATTAACTGAAGAGGCGCCGATCATACGGCTTATCAATGCGCTTCTGCTCCAGGCAGTAAAAGAACGGGCAAGCGATATCCATATCGAACCGTATGAAAGGGAGCTCGATGTGCGGCTGAGAATAGACGGTGTCCTGCACAGGGTGCTGACACCCCCGAAGATCATCCAGGATGCCCTCATCAGCAGGATAAAGATCATGTCAAATCTCGATATCGCCGAAAAGCGGCTGCCGCAGGACGGAAGAATCCGGCTCCTGCTCGGCGGAAGGGACATTGACATCAGGGTATCGGTCATTCCGACATCCCACGGTGAGCGGGCGGTCCTCAGGCTCCTCGACAGGAAACAGGGACTCCTCGGTCTCTGGGAGGTCGGTTTTTCAAAGGACGACGAAAAGAAACTCGATGAGGACCTCAGGAGGCCTGACGGGATAATCCTCGTCACCGGTCCTACAGGAAGCGGAAAGACCACGACCCTCTATGCTGCCCTCAACAGGATCCATACCGAGGAAAAGAATATCATCACCGTCGAGGATCCCATAGAATACCAGCTGAAGGGGATCGGCCAGATGCAGGTAAAACCGAGGATAGGGCTGACCTTTGCATCCGGTCTCAGGTCAATATTGAGGCAGGACCCTGATGTCATCATGGTCGGTGAGATAAGGGACCTTGAGACTGCGGAGATAGCAATGCAGGCATCGCTCACCGGCCACCTCGTACTGAGCACCCTCCATACAAACGATGCACCGAGCGCACTGGTACGGCTCATCGATATGGGCATCGAGCCGTTCCTCGTTGCGTCATCGCTCACAACCGTCCTTGCACAGCGACTCGTCAGGACCATATGTCCTCACTGCAAAAAATCATACGAGCCTTCTGACGTCGAAAAAACATATATACTGAATTCCCTTCCCGGCACCAGGGGGACCTCGTTCATACTCTATCGCGGTGAGGGCTGTGATAAATGCAACGGGAGGGGCTATTTCGGCAGAACCGGGATATTCGAACTCCTTTCCATAGATAACGAGATACGGCCGTTGATTACTGACAGGATTGACTCCCAAAATATCAGGATTGTTGCCGTCTCGCGCGGCATGAAGACCCTCCGGCAGGACGGTATTGAAAAGGTTGTAAGCGGTGTAACAACCCTTGAAGAAGTTCTCAGGGTAACCCAGAAGGATTATGCCGATATTTCAGTATAGAGGGTACAGGTCTGACGGGTCGGAGGTAACCGGCATTCTCGAAGCAAACAGTTACAGGGATGCGGTCGTGCGGCTCAAGGATTCGGGACTGTATCCAAAGACGGTCCGGGAAACTATCTATAAAAAAAGGTTAGCATTCTTCAGAAGTCCTGACACGTCGCTCCTTCCGACAGTAACGAGACAGTTGTCAACACTGCTCTCATCCGGCGTGACACTCATCGATTCATTGAGTTCCGTTGCACAGGAGCATAAAGGTTTCTGGCAGAATATGCTCGTCAGTATAAAAGAACATATTGCAGCAGGGTCGAGCTTTTCAAAGGCTCTCGAAGGCTATGGCAGGATATTCCCCGAGTTCTACGTGCATATGGTTGCTGCCGGAGAGGCAAGCGGCAACCTCGACACGGTCCTCAGGCGCCTTGCAGATTTTCTGGAATCACAGGCAAACCTGAAATCAAAAGTAAAAATGTCAATGATATATCCTACGATCATGATCTGCATCAGTTTTATCGTCCTTTCCTTTCTTTTCACCTTCGTCATTCCGAAGATAACAAATATCTTCAGAGATACGGAAAGTGCGCTCCCCTTCATCACGGTCGTCCTTATTACAACCAGTACTGTCTTTCAGAACTTCTGGTGGCTCCTGATCATCATATTGCTCGTTGGCATATTCGGTCTCAGGAAACTGCGGGAACAAAACCGGATATTGATTGACAGACTGATCCTTCGTCTGCCGGGTAATGTGCTCCAGAGCCTGTATTACACGCGGTTTGCACGGACACTTGCCGCCCTTCTCGAGGGCGGGCTTCCCGTGCTCAGGTCACTCGAACTCGCTGCAAAGGCTATCGGGAACAGTGTTCTCGGGAAACAGGTACGCGATGCTGAAAAACGTGTTGCAGAGGGAGCACGGCTTTCAGCATCCCTCGAGGGGTTTCCGCCTGTTCTCCTGCAACTGATTGCAACGGGGGAACGGAGCGGAAAACTCGTTGAGGTGCTGAAAAACGCTGCTGATTCATACGAGGATGAATTCTCAAGAAAGGTGCAGAAGGCACTCTCCCTGCTCGAACCGGGGATGATCCTCGTCATGGGACTCATCGTTGGATTTATTGTCCTTGCTGTCCTTCTGCCGATATTCCAGATGAACCAGCTGATAAAATGAACCTCTCCGCAGCAGAGACTGTGGGGTATTGAAAATTTAATAAATGAGTACGTTCGAAGGTATAATGAGTGTATGTCCATAAACGCGGTCATTTTATCGTCAGTTTGTCATTCCGGCTTGTCCGGACAATCCAGAGAGAGGCATATAGACTGGATTCCGCATCAAGTGCGGAATGACAGACAAAACGAGCAGAGGACATTAATATTATAGGAGTCAATAATTTACTCTCTGGAGGAATGTATGAATAACGATAAAGGGTTCACCCTGCTCGAGATCATCGTTGTCGTGTTTATACTCAGCATACTTGCTGCGATTGTCGCGCCAAAGATCATCGGCAGGACCGACGACGCGCGCATTGCAGAAGCAAAGGTCCAGATCAGGAATTTCGAGACAGCACTCAAGCTCTTCAAGCTTGATAACGGTTTCTACCCGAGCACGGAACAGGGACTTGAAGCACTCATAGAACGTCCGACAGTGGGTAAGATCCCGCTGAAATACAGGGAAGGCGGATACCTTGAGCAGAGAACGATCCCGCTCGATCCCTGGGATAATCCCTATATCTACATATCACCTGGTATCTACGGAGACTTTGACCTGATCTGCTATGGTGCTGACGGAAGGGAAGGCGGAGAGGGAAAGGATGCCGACATCCAGAACTGGAACATACAGTAAGCCCAGTTTGGATTGCACATGGTGTTTCCTTCCCCACGTGCAAAAGCGCGGGAGTTTTTCCCGGTGCATCCCCGGAGCAGGACAGCTCATGTTCCTGCGCGGCTTGCACGGTTTCACCCTTCTCGAGCTTATCGTTGCACTGTTCGTCATATCGATTGTCATGGCACTCGCCATGCCATCATTTACCGGATTCGGCGAGAGAAAACTCAAGTCAGAAGTCCGGGAAATGGCATCTCTCCTGCGATACATGAATGACAGCGCCATTGCGCGCAAGGAAACATATTTCATGAAATTCGCCCTTGATGACGGCATGGTCTCATGGACAGGACCTGACGGCACGAGGCAGAAGGCCTTTGACGACATAAGCGGCATTACGACACAGGCAACAGGCAGGGTCTCGAAGGGCGAGATAACCTTTTTCTTCGAACCACTCGGCACGCGCGAAAACATCAGTGTCCACATGAGTGACGGAAGCAACGAGATGTCAGTTACCCTGCACCACCTGAGCGGGAGGGTGAAGATCTCGTGAAAAAAAGTTTTAAGTGTTGAGTGTTAAGTGTCAAGTTAAGGATATAAAAAAAATATATTCTAGTCCTTAACTCAAAACTTAACACTGTTTTTCTATTGATACAATGAAGATTACAGATTGTAAGAACATGACTGGCTTCACATTTCTTGAGGTCCTTATTGCTCTTGCCATCGTCGGAGGACTTCTTGTTACCGTTATTTACACGCTCAACTATCACCTGGGCATTGCCGAAAGGCATGAGTCGATCACGATCGCTACCCTCCTTGCAAAAGAGAGGATGGCTGATCTGGAGAAGAACCCTGTCCGGGAAACCGGGAATTTCGAAGAGCCCCATGATACCTATACGTTTGAGACCTTTGTCAAGGACTCACCGTATCCCGGGATTTCCGAGATTATCGTCGTCGTCAGCGCGGGGAATGAAGAGATAAAACTGAATGAGTTTATTTTTGAATAAAGGAAATTTTATAACACCCCCCCATCCCCCCCTTACCAAGGGGGGGGGAAGCGGGGAGGTCCTTACCAAGGGGGGTATCCGCCGGCAGGTATGTGCTGGGGAATCCATTTCGCAAAGCGGGGAGGCCCTTGCCAAAAAAGGGGCTCCACGGTGTAACGGCTTCACGCTCCTTGAGGTCCTCATTGCAGTGACTCTTTTATCTGTTATCCTTGCTGCAATCTACAGCACGTTCATGTTAAGCCACCGGGCAACCGAAGGCATGGACGAATCCCTGCTGAAGACACAGGAGGCACGAAAGGCTCTGGACATACTGAATCGTGAACTGGACGCTGCGGTTTACAGGGGGGGTGACAGCCCTACCCTTTTAAAGATCCGGGACAGGGATATCTACGGGAAGCAGGCTGCCCAGCTTATATTCACGGCGTTTTCACCGCTTCGACCGGGCCTCTCCAGAATCTCCTACTATGTCGAAGAAAAGGATAAAAAGCTCTATCTTTACAAGAAAACAGCATCACCGTCCGATACAGGAGAAATTGAAGGGATTGATATCATTGAGGACATTGGATCATTTACTGTTGAGGCACGTTACCATGATACCTGGGTACGAACCTGGGACACGGACATTAACAAAGGTGTCCCGGACGAGATAAGGGTCAGCCTCTCCTTCATGGTGAAGGGACGCGAGGTTACATTTTTTGATGTCTCACAGCCAAAGGTAGATAAACCGATCTCATGACATCAATCTTCAAAGATCTTATACTGAGTACCCCTCTTTGGCAAAGGGCAAGGGGAGATTTTATGAATAGCAAAAGGAACCTTTTGTTCTTAAAATCCCCCTCTTTCCCCCTTTTCCCAAAGGGGGATTACAGAATACTCGCACAAAAACCATTGGGACAGATTTCGTTATGAATAACCCGGATTATTCATGAAGCGCTCAATAGCAGAGCAGATGCACTATCATCGCTCATTCTCGGCCCGCTTTTGCGGACCTCCGAGGAATCCCGATATTCATCGGGATAAAACCGCTCCGATACAGCATCTGCTCTGGTTGATCTGGAAATTTGTGAATAATAGAGGATAATTACCACAAAATACATATGAAAAACAGTATCCCCACAAAAGCCTGTCATTGCGAGTCCCGGATGTTCTCCGGGACGCGGCACTCTCACCGTAAGTGGCCGGCATTTCCTCCTTTGAAACAAGTTCAGGATTATAAACACAGGACATCACCTTCTCTCCATGATCAATGCGGCATGGCTTTGGTCGTAACGCTCCTTGCACTCGTCCTCATCACCGCACTCGTCGTGGAGTTTTCATACGGAGTCTATACAAGCACCAACGCCCTCTATAACTGGAGGGATTCCCAGAGGCTCTCCCTCATGGCACGGTCCGGCGTGAATGTATCAGCGCGTTTCCTTTCAGACCTCCTTGACACCTATGACTATTCGTCACCCGGATCACTCGAACTCCCTGTGGAAAACCCTTTCGAGGATTTCGAGGGGGTTATCATGGTGCGTGTAGAGGACGAGACTGCAAAGTTCAATGTCAATGCCCTCATTCGTGACAACGGGAGTTTCAACGAAGATGCGTACCGTTCATTCGGACGGCTCCTTGAAATACTCTCTCTCCCCTGTGAAATCGCAGACAGGGTAGCAGATTATATCGACCGGGACAGCGAGCCGAGGATCCCCGGTTCAGAGAGCGGCGCCGCAAATTCAGCTCTCATCAGTACCGATGAACTCCTTTTGATTCATGGAATAAGAAAGGAAGATTATGATACATTATTGCCATACATAACAGTCTATGGAGACAGGAATACAGCTGTGATAAACATCAACGGGGCAGAAGTCCCTGTCCTCATGAGCATACTGGACACGGGTCTGGGAGATTTCCCTATTACTGAAGACCTTGCAAAACGTATTATTACGCACCGGGAAAACGTGCCGTTTCAGGATATCCCGCAGTTCAATTCGTTTGCGGGAACAAGCCTGTCTTCAAACCAGATAACGGTTAAAGGATCGTTCTTCTCCATAAGGTCCGTAGCCTCATCAGGCGGCGTCATGAGGATCATAGAGACGGTGATAAGAAAACGGGTACTCTCATCCCCGGTGATTGCATACTGGAAGGAATACTGATGAACAAATTTCTCTTCATTGACATAAAGGATTCGGAAACAGCCGCATATATCTTTCACAGGCAAAAAGGCTCATACAAAATCTCAGAGGTTAAAAAAATCCCGGGAGACGAGAAGCGTCGCTTTTCTCTTGACGGGCTCCCACGGGATATTGACACCGCCTGCGTGAGTCTGCCGCTCAGCAGCCTCAACTTCAGGGTCATTGATGTCCCGTTCTCTGACAAAGATAAGATACGTGACGTGCTCCCCTTTGAACTCGACGGGATAGTACTGGGTGGATCAGACAGGGTCGTCTTTGACAATGTGATCCTTGATTCTTCTGCACATGCACGTCAGGTCCTTGCGGTCTATGTCGATAAAACCCTCATACGCGATCTCCTCGACACCTGTAGGTCATATCATGTTGACCCTGTCTGTATCACCTCGTTAGAGCTCAGGGGCCTGGGCAAGGACTTTTCTCCTGAAAGGCTGCTCTCTCGCGTAACAGTCAGTGAAGAAGAACGGATATCATTAGCTGCGGAAGAGATAAAGGCACCGACTGTCAATTTCAGGAGAAATGAATTTGCATACACGCGCGCAATCGAGGAAACGAAGAGATCACTCAGGATAACAGCGGTGCTTGCACTCCTCATTATGGCAGTCCTGTCAGCAGGACTTATATTCAATATCGTCTCCACGAGGGCCGGGACTGGATATCTGAAAAAGGAGATACGAAGGGAGTACCAGGCGCTCTTTCCGGAAGAGAAAACTATCGTCAATGAACTCCATCAGCTCAAATCCCACATGAAGGAACTCAAGGAAAGAGAACAGTTGCTCGTTGGTGTCAGCCCCCTGAATATCCTTCTCGACCTTTCCCGAATCAACAGGCACAATGGACTCTTCAATGAAATAACAATACAGAATGGCACGGTAACCCTCAGAGGAGAAGCCCCCTCCCTGAGCACTATCCAGGATATAAAGGTCGAGCTTGAACAGTTCTTTGACGATGTAACGATATCTGATTCCAAGACATCCGCGGCCGGCACCATGATTTTTTCAATAACAGCACAGGAGAGGAAGTCTTGAAGGAGTTCAGGGAAAACAAGAGACTTATCACATTCGTACTCTTACTGATAATCTTCGCAGCTTTTCTCATCTATGCGGCCGGCCTCCTGTCTTCCGAACGGAAAGAACTGCAACTCCTCAGGGCACAGAGAGAAGAAATGCTCACTCTGAAACATGACTTTACGGCGCTGAAGCAAAAAATCGACAGCCTGGAGATGAAAAAGGACCGGTCCCGTGCACAGGGTATCATGGAAGCTATCGATGATGTCTTCTCTTCCCTCAGCCTCAAAGACAAGCTGAAGACCGTCAAGTCTTCAGGCACGAAGGAGGTGAAGGATGGATTCGAAGAGGAGGCAGACATCTATATCGAAAAAGTGACCATGAATGAAATGGTAAATATTTTTTATACTATCGAACATACCCCTCTGGTGATTGCAATGAAAAAGGCAACGATAAAGAAATCCTTCGAAGATCCCGAGCTTTTGAACATCTCCCTGACCCTTTTGTTCTTACGGGCAAAGTGAAAAAGATTCTCATATCCATAGCCCTCATTCCTGCCCTCATCTGGGGCATATGGATAGCACTGCCTGAACGGTATCTCCAGGAACGTATAGAGAGTTCAATCAATGACGGGAATCTCAGCATCGAAACGGAAGGTCTGAAAAAAATGCTCTTTTACAAATTCACGATCGACCGTCTGGCGCTGAACGGGTACGGGAAAGAACAAGTCTCTCTGCATAACATCCGGGCCCTGGTAGAGCTTCCGGCTTTCATCCGCTTGAAGCTCAGTGTACCATTTCACGGCGATATCGGCAGAGGTACCATATCGGGAAACCTTATCCGTACTCTCAGCGGGGAAAAAATAGAGATGACGATCGAGAATGCCCGGATGAGCGACATCCCCTGCCTGAAACGCGCAGGTATTCAGGGTTCAGGAACGCTCTCGGGAAGATTTACCATGACCAACGGAGCAGGACATGCAGAATTCGTAACGCACAATGCGCAGTTCCAGCCTGTCGTGCTTTCAGACATGATTGTTCCCCTTAATCTTTTCAGCACCGCCAGGGGCGCACTCGACGTGAAGGGAGACACGATACATATTTCTTCTCTCGCACTTGAGGGGAAGGATATCTACGCGCGGCTTCAGGGGGAGGTAGATCATGCCTTCATGGAGCTTTCGATGGAAATCATGCCTGGGAAGTCCTTTCTTGACAACCCCCTCTTCATCAGCGCCCTTGAACGGTATGAAATCTCACCGGGATACTATGTCTTGCATTTAAAGAGAGACCTGCGTCGTCTCATGAGTTTGTAATGTTTTACCCCTGTCTTGCATGTAGTAAAGAATATTACAAAAAAATCATAATTTTAATGATAGCAATCTTTTATCTTTTTTGATATTAATATGATAGTGTTTCACCCTAAAAATGCATTTATCGGAGGCACGGGTGACTGAAAAGTATTTTGTCCCGACTTTGAAGGCGACTGTGCCTCCGATTCAATAATCAATTGCATTTTTCTGGTTAAACATCATGAATACGATAAGAGGAGTATACTGTATGAGCGTAAATAATGTAGAACAGGAAATCATATCGATTATCTCCGATATTTCCGGCTTTGATGTTGAAGAAATAACCCTTGAGACGAATCTCGCCAATGAACTGGAAATAGACTCTATTAAAGCCATTGAGATCGCTGTCGCGATTGAGAAGAAATACAAGATATCTATCAGGGATGAGGATATTGCGAATATTATCACGGTGAGGAATGCCGTGGAGGCAGCAACAAACCTCATAGCCCAGAAGGCAGGGGCTTAAACTTTTTTATATCAGGGTAAAGAAAGTTACGATCAGTGAAGAGAACAATGAAGATAGCCAGGCTGACATGTCCGGTATGTAACAAATCATGGACAGATGAAACCCTCAGATCTTCACACAGGAGAAATGATGTGGCGGAAGAAAAGAGGGTTGAAGCGCCCTGTTCACACGGGTTTGCTTTTCTCGTAAGACACTATGATCTCAATAGTGAGGTCTGGTATTACGAACAGATTGATTTCGTCAAAAAAAAGTGATATCTCCGGGGGACATGTCAAGTCAATAATTCCTGCACCATTGGAGATTCCCCGTGGCAAGAACACAGGGAATACGCCCGCTGTACATTGAATATTCCGGGAAATATGTTAGAATGTTTTATGGAGTTTCTTTCATGATCTTTAACCGTAATGAGAAAAGAAAGCGGATAAAGGATCCCCTGATCACTCTCTTGTCCTGTAGCCTTCTCATAGTATTTATGTCATGTGGTGGTGGAGGAGGAAGTAATGGAACCACGGCATCTCCGCCACAAGTGTTCACAGTTACCGGAGTCAGCCCTGCTGCATCTTCCACAGAAGCAGTGATGGACACCCGGGTTCAGGCTGTCTTCAGTGTTGCTATAGACCCAGCCACTATAAACACAAGCACATTCATGCTTTCCAGCCCGTCCGGGAGCGTAAACGGAACAGTATCCTATGATACGGAGACAAAGACTGCAACGTTTAGTCCGGCATACTCCCTTGCTCCGCTCACATCATATACTGCAACGATAGCAGGGGTCATGGACACGGCAGGCAATACAATGAGTATCCCCTACTCATGGAGCTTTATGACCGTCACAGGATTCTGGGCTTATGATTTTGAGGCGTCCGTTAATCCATATTATTTCGTTTCAGCACGCCTCGTCGGTGAAGGCACACATTGCCTGATTTATCTTGAGGACGGAAAGTCCGTCGATCCTGACACGATAAACGGCATCGTGGACCAGTTTGACAATGCTATCTATGCGAATGAAGTTATGATATTCGGTGAGGAACCGAACCCGGGTATTGATGGAAATCCCAAGATCTTCATCTTTCTTCATGATATAAGGGACGGATATACACCGACGTCGGACAGCTATATTGCCGGGTATTTTAACCGGCTCGACGAATATGATATCAGCATCTCACCATACAGCAATCAGAAGGAGCTTTTCAACATGGATATTTATCCCGGCATAGCCGGGGACCAGGAATTTTTCAGGACACTGGCACACGAGTTCCAGCATCTGATCAGCTGGAACCAGAAAACGAACCTGCGCGGTGTCTACGAAGAAACATGGCTTGAGGAGGCAATGTCAGAGATAGCGCCTCTTTTCTGCAATTATGCGCCTGATTATTCCCGGGTTATCGGGTATCAATACCTGCCATGGGATTCACTCACTGTATGGAGCAGTACGGTCTTCGATTATTCTACTGTCTATATGTGGGCACAATACTTGAAAGACAGGGTTATAAATACAGACAGTTACGGTCACAACGTGTTCTGGAATATCAATCATACAGAAGATGTCGGGATACAGGCAGTCAATACCGCCCTAAGTGCTGTCGGGTACGGCAGGGATTTTGCAGGCGTTTTCAGGGACTGGAGCATTGCGAACTATCTCGGCCTGAATGCAATACAGGGACATCCTGAATGGTCATATACATCGATAAGCACAGAAGCTGGATACCTTACCGAGTACGGTACCCTTCCGGGTTTACCGGTTAATGATGCGGATCATATGAATGCCACAACAGTCGGCGGTCTTCACAAGTGGGGACTCGATTACTTCCAATTTACAAAAGCAGGCACTGGTACGGTTACCTGGACGAGCACGCATCCAACTGATGAGGCTGCATTCATTGATACTTCCACCAATACGGTTACTTTTACTATGGTCAGTGGAACTCCCTATACGTATACCAACAGAGGAATACTGATTACGAGAAACCCGACTGATATTGAAAAATGGTCATTATCCGGCGGTGGAACCATGACATATACATCGCTGCAGCCTGCCGGGACTGTCTCGAGCGAGTACCCTGATAAAACTTCGCTCACGTATCACGAGATTGACAAAGAACCTGCGGAGGTAGTAACACCGCGGACCCTCTTGCAGCAGATTTCTTCCGATCCCATGGTGAAAGCCCTGTCATCCAGGACAGGCAGACCAGTTCCTGTATGTGTCGACTATTTCTTCAGGGAAAAAGAAAAGGCTCTCAGGAAAAAATTTTAACCATTAACTAAAAAACATGCTTGTCCAAAATGAACCTCTCCGCCGCAGAGACGGCGGAGTATCCTGAAATATCCCCTCCCTTGACGGGAGGGGTTGGGGAGGGTGCCCAATCATCTTCAATCACCCCCACCCTCACCCTCCCCCCTCAAGGGGGAGGGAAGTATATGGTAACCCCACAGCAGTGACTGAGGGGTATTGAAAATTTAATAAATTTCAAAGGAAGGCGGGATACAATTCATAGAGAACATGCGAGTCGAAACATATTGAAGGCACGCCTTTTTCCGTCAGCAGGCATTCTCTTATCGTCCGTTTTCTTTATTCTGTTCCTGTCATCCTGCACCGTTCATGCTGTTGACTCGCACAGGGAGCAAGAGATGATCACCGTGACAGGGAAATTAAGGCTTGTCGGTAACGAACCATTTACCCGTCTCGTTATAACAACAGATGGAGGAAAGGACTACCTCATCGAGGGTGACCTTGAAAAGGAATTAAGAGCACTTCAATATCAGACGGTCACGGTTACCGGCGAAAAACTTCCGCCCAGTGGCGAATTCGAATATCGGATAGAGGTGAGGGAATACAGCCCTCCTGACAATACTGAATGAATATCTTGTGGCATTTACCCCGCATTTTTCGTAACACACCCACTCCCTCTTATTAGAGGAAAGTATCTCTCTTTATCCCCTCCTGAGAGGGGTGTAGGGGTGTGTATCTTTATGAACATGATTATGGAAACAGAGTACGCTATGGATAAATTTAGTCTAAAACGGCGCTGGTGTAAGATGGCCGGCGAGATTTGCAAGAAAATGGAACAGCGTTCCCGGGAGAATGTTGTCTGTTTTCAAGTACAACCATCCCATGACGAGAGAAGGGAAAAAGCACAGGAGTAAAATCCATTCATGAAAGAAAAATGCTCTCGGAACATGGGCAAGTGTAAACAAAAGGCTTACAAGGAGGACAGACGTATATGTCCTCCCCAATGAATCCTGTAAAAACCCCCTGAAAAAAAACTCCTCCGGGAAAGAAATACTGAAAAGCTGATAGATTACTAAATAAACCGAGAGCGTCCTTATCGTACCACCGAGAACAAGGTAATAAGGAACGAGGACGACAACAGACACCCCGATCCCGAAAAACAGGTCCCGTACCGAAAACTTCAGTTTTACCTTGTGCCCGACAAGTATCGGAAACATCACCATGACAACAGGGAGTGAACTGTAAAAAAGCGTAGTGGCCGGCTTCGTTGAATACAAAAAGAATGACAGGGAGAGAATTGCTATGTATCCGGCTACCGTCTTTATGTTCATGTATCACACCTGTCCGGAACAAACATGAAAAGGAGGCCGGACACCTCATAAACACACTGAATCGACATAATAATTAATATGGCATACCTCATTCTGTTACCAGCAGTTTCCCCGATTACGCTCATATAACGTAACCGGGTAACAGTATGTTTTTTATAAAAGGTGTCGTCATTGTGTTTATTCAGCACCCGGCCTCCTTTTCTGAAAGTTATTTTGGATAGCAATGTTCCTGTATAGATGAATAACCCATGCGGGTTATTTTGTCAATGTAAAAAAACGATTCGCCGGCAAGCGTGCCGGCTTGAAAGCTTTCAGGCTGATGAAGATATAAACATTTCATTATGGCTGTGGTATACTGTTTCAGAGTTGATACGATACAATGAAACATATGTTCATTGTCTTATGTCTTCTGGTCATCTCTTTGACTGCTGCACATGCAGAGGTACATTATTCGAAGAGAAACAAAACTCTTTCGGTTACATCCGAAGGGCAGAATTTGGCAGACCTGCTTTACGATATCATGGAAGAAACCGGGATCCATATGGAAATTGCAGAGGGCGTTGAAGGAACGGTATATGAAGACTTTCAGGGCCTGACTATTGAAGAGGGCCTCAAGAGGATATTGAAGACGCAGAACTACTCCTTTCTTTACCTTGACAATTCAATTCGAATGATATATGTGTTTCCCGGAGGTGTCACGGAAACGCCGGGAACAGCATCCTCCTCTTCAATGGTCAAGCCTGTTCCGAGAACACAATAGGAACAATCATATGAACAAGCTGAGATACATAACAGCAGGTGAATCACATGGCAGTGCATTGATCGGCATCCTCGAGGGCATTCCTTCAGGACTTTCGCTTTCGGTGGAGGATATCGACAGGGACCTTTCGAGAAGACAGGGAGGGTATGGCCGCGGTGGCAGGATGAAGATAGAATCTGACCACGCTGATATCCTCTCCGGTGTCAGATGGGGAAAGACTATCGGGTCACCCATATCCCTCCTGATCGAGAACAAGGACCGGGAAAACTGGCATGACGGCATGTCAATACTCAAGAAACATATAGGTTCCATAAAGCCGGTAACAAGGGCAAGACCCGGCCATGCTGACCTGCCTGGTGCGATCAAGTATGACCACCGCGACATAAGAAATATCCTTGAACGTTCAAGCGCGAGAGAGACAGCCATGCGGGTCGGTCTTGGCGCTATAGCAAAGAAATTTCTGGCAGAATTCAATATCACCATCGGCAGCCTTGTCATCCGTATTGGAACTCAGGGGATTGAAAAAAGCAATAAAAGGATGTTCTCAGCCCGCAGCTACACCGCATATCACGAGGAACTGTCGGAAGTCTTCGCACGGGCAGAGAAATCACCGGTGAGGTGCCCGGATGTCAATGCATCAAGAATGATGAAGAAACTCATTGATAAAGCCATCAGGCAGGGCAATTCCCTCGGCGGCATATTCGAGGTCTTCGTCACGAATGTTCCGGTAGGTCTCGGCAGTCATGTTCAATGGGACAGGCGACTTGACGGTCGTCTTGCACAGGCAATCATGGGGATCCAGGCGATCAAAGGAGTTGAGATCGGTCTTGGTTTCGAGATAAGCCGGAGGTCTGGTTCAGAGGTCATGGACGAGATATTCTACACCCCCCCACCCTCACCCTCCCCCCTCAAGGGGGAGGGAAGGGTGGGGGGGTACCCTTCCGGGTTTTATAGGAAAACAAACAATTCCGGCGGCATCGAGGGCGGCATGACAAACGGCATGCCGATAATCCTGCGGGCCGCGATGAAACCGATACCGACTCAAAGGAAACCGCTCCGGTCTGTCGATATCGTGACAAAAAAATCTGTCCATGCAGCATACGAGCGTTCGGATACCTGTGCGGTACCGGCAGCAGGTGTCATCGCTGAGGCAATGGTCGCCCTCACAATTGCTGATGTTTTTCTCGAAAAATTCGGTGGAGACAGCATGAAGGAAGTCAGGCGCAACTACAAGTCCTATATGAGTCATATTCAAAAATTCTGACGGGCACATTCTTACCGGTCAGATCGGTCATGATACCCTTTAATTGGGGCAACGTTCTTTGTTTGACTAAAAGGAATCACAATGAATATTCTTGCAGCTGATATCGGCGGGACAAACAGCCGCTTTGCCCACCTTGAGGTCACCGGTGACGGCAAACTCAGGCTCATAAAAACACAGTGGTTAAAGACGAAAGAGGCACCGTCATTTGGCAGACTTATTGCTGAGCTCAAAGAAAATAATTTTTCTCTTCAGCCTGACAGGGCCGATATTGCGGTCATCGCAGTTGCGGGCCCTGTTGAGCGGGGGGTGTACAGTTCTCCGCCTTTTATAGCCTGGGATATTGATATCTCCCGTGCTGAAAAAGACTTTGGATTCAAAAAGTGCCTCTTGATAAACGATTTCGTAGCACAGGCTTTTGCCTGCCGTTCGCCGGCCGGCAGGGCTGCAAAGCAGATCCTCCCCGGCACCCTTGTTCCTGATGCGACTGTTTCTGTCATTGGTGCGGGCACAGGGCTCGGGAAGGCTGCTCTGGTACCTGACGGAGCAGGAGGATTTGTAGCTGTTCCGTCTGAAGGAGGACATGCGAATTTCCCCTTTGTCTCAAAGAAAGAATTCGATTTCCAGGACTTCCTCATCCGGGAGCTCGGTGACATCTATATAACCGGCAACACCGTTGTTTCAGGAAGGGGCATCAGCCTCATACACCGGTTTCTCACAGGTGAACATGCAGACCCGAAAGAGGTCATATCGAGGATACTTCCTGACTCGCAAACGCTGAGATGGGCAGCGAGGTTCTATGGAAGGGTCTGTCGCAATTATGCCCTGGAAACGTTATCTCTTGGAGGGCTCTACATTGCCGGTGGGGTAGCTGCCCGCACACCGGAACCGGTTACACACGAGGCATTTGCCAATGAGTTCCGTAGTTCCCCGACCATGTCAAAGATACTGGAACAGATCCCTGTATTTCTTATCTCAGATGCAGAGAGCGGACTCTGGGGTGCCGCCATGTTAGGATTGCAGGCACTAAAGAAACAGTAGAAAAGGGTTTGGGTGAAACTTTATTTTATTCACCCCCACCCTAACCCTCCCCCCTCAAGAGGGAGGGAATAAATGGATCCCCTGTAGCAAGCAGGCTGCAGGAGATATTTCTGAGCCAACGGAGGGTGTCATGCTAAAAAAAACCAATCCCCTGCAAACATCTGCATGGAAAAAGCTGAAAGAGCATTACAAGGCAATGAAAACAACACATATGAGGGATCTCTTTTCCGGAGATCCAGAGAGGTTTTCTGATTTTTCCCTGCGGTTTGAAGATATCCTCGTAGATTTTTCCAAGAATATCATCACCCGGGATACCCTCCACCTTCTCCTTGAACTTGCTGCGGAGCTCAATGTCAGGGACGCCATAGAGCAGCTTTTCTCGGGGGAAAAGATAAACGAGACTGAAAACCGGGCAGTGCTCCACGTTGCACTCAGGAACAGATCAAATACCCCCATCCTTGTCGATAACCGAGACGTTATGCCGGACGTGAATGCCGTGCTCCGGAAAATGGAAGCCTTTTCCAGCAGCGTAATCTCAGGAGAGTGGAAGGGATACACGGGGAAACCGGTTTCCGATATTGTCAACATTGGAATCGGCGGCTCAGACCTCGGTCCGGTCATGGTAACAGAGGCATTGAGACCTTACCTGAAACCGAACATCAAAGCACATTTTGTCTCAAACGTAGACGGCACGCATATCACCGAGACGCTAAAGAACGTGCGCCCTGAAAGGACCTTATTCATGATTGCGTCAAAGACGTTCACAACGCAGGAAACAATGACCAATGCACATACCGCACGGAACTGGTTTCTCGATGCTGCCCGTGACGAGACTGCAATAAAAAAGCATTTTGTGGCAATTTCAACAAATCAGACCGGCGTGGAGCAATTCGGGATAGACCCTGAAAATATGTTCGTATTCTGGGACTGGGTAGGCGGCAGGTATTCCCTCTGGTCAGCCATAGGGCTTCCCATTGCATGCACCATCGGATTCGAGAATTTTATCCAACTGCTTGAGGGCGCCCATGCAATGGACAGGCATTTCAGGGAATCACCCTTTGAAAGCAACATCCCTGTCATCCTGGCATTGATAGGTATCTGGTATAACAATTTTTTCGGGACTGCAACGGAGGCCATCCTCCCCTATGACCAGTACATGCACAGATTCCCCGCATATTTTCAGCAGGGAAACATGGAAAGCAACGGGAAATATGTCAACAGAAAAGGACGGCGAGTGACCTATCAGACAGGGCCAATCATCTGGGGAGAACCGGGAACAAACGGCCAGCATGCATTCTATCAGCTCATTCACCAGGGAACAAAACTGGTCCCCTGTGATTTCATTGCTCCAGCAGTCAGTCACAATCCCACCGGTAATCACCATGATATATTGCTCGCAAACTTCTTCGCACAGACCGAGGCATTGATGAAGGGAAAGACGAGGGACGAGGTCATCGAAGAGCTCATCCTATCCGGCAAAAGCGAGAAGGAAATCAAGAAGCTAGCTCCGTTTAAAGTCTTTCCGGGCAACAGACCGACCAATTCCATTCTATTGAAGAAAATAACGCCGAGGACGCTCGGCAGCCTGATCGCCCTGTATGAGCACAAAATCTTTGTACAGGGCGTCATCTGGAATATCTTCAGCTTCGACCAGTGGGGTGTTGAACTCGGCAAACAGCTCGCCGGGAAAATCCTTCCGGAACTCGGCCATGACGACCACGTTTCAACTCACGATTCATCGACGAACGGATTGATTAATGCGTTTAAGATCATGAGGATACATCTTTAGCACCGGTCTCATTTGACTTTCAATGTTACCCTGGATATAGTAGAGCATGCAAATATTTCCCTTGAGATACTGCCTTCTCATCGTCCTCATGATGGTAATCCCTCTTTCCGTCCCCGGGGACGAATTGAGCGCCGCGTCCAGAGTTTTTGTATGCTGCAAGCGCTATCCTGCACAAGCCGTGATTGATGCTTATACAGATAAAATAATAACTGAAATCCCTACCGGGCGGGGCTCAGTCAGGTCAAACATGACGCCCGACGGGAAAAAACTCTATGTTTCGAACAACTTCTCCAACACAGTCTCCGTCATTGATACAGTAAATCTTGTTAACATAAAAACAATTCCAGTCGGTGAAAAACCTCACGAGAGTGCCTTTACCCCTGACGGCACACGGCTCTTTGTAGTCCATACTGCTCACTCCGGTGTTACAGTTATCGACACAGCAACAGATACCGTTGTTGCTACTGTGCCGATTCCCGGTGACGAAGCACGGCACGTATTGTTAACATTAGATGGTCTTTTCGCTTACGTAGCAAACTATGACAACTCGACAGTTGACATAATCAATACACTCACCTTCGAGTTTACAAGTCTCCCTGTACCTGCCGGACCTCGCCGGCTTGTCATTTCCCCGGCCGGTGACCGCGTATTTGTTACGAACCATTTGGCAGATTCAGTCTCGGTCATCGATACAAACAACCGTCAACTGACAGCAACCATCCCTGTGGGACATATGCCAAGGGGGATAGCCCTGTCACCCGGCGGTGAAACGCTCTATGTCACGAATGTAAAAAGTTCCAGCATCTCTATTGTGGATACGCATACACTGACTGCTGTTGATGAGGTCCCTGTCGGCCTGAAGCCCTGGCATATTGTTGTTTCTCCCGACGGAGCACAGGCTTTTGTCTCTAATTCAGGCTCGTCTTCTGTATCAATTATCAATACCGGCACACGCGAGGTAGTTAAAAATGTCAAAGTTGGAAGAACCCCTTTTATGTCTGCTCCTGATCCGCATTTCACAAAGCTCTACGTTGCCAATGTCGGGAGCTCCGACATATCAGTTATAGACATAGCCAGACAGACAGTCACAGAAACAGTCCCTGTATGTACATCGCCTTTTGACCTGGCATTTGCAGAAAACACACAAGATATTGACGTATTCAGCATATCAGGTTCTGTCCGTACTTCAGATGGCGCACCCATTCCCGGTGTGACCGTGGCCCTCAGCGCCGCTGAACCTCTTTATGCCGTAACAGATATTCGCGGAAGATTCAGATTTACAGGCATAACAAATGGCACCTATACAATGACACCGGGCAGGGCAGGCTGTACATTTTTCCCTGCAAGCCGGACGGTTACCGTCAATGGATATGATATTACCAGGCGCTTCACAGGCTCATGTATTCCTTCATACTAAGTACTACTTTTCATAATTAGGAAAAATATAGGCCATATAGGATGTCCCTATCTTACTAAAAGCCTTCTTCTTTTTTTACCGCAGCGTACTCATACCCGGTAACGTACAGAAAGCATCACGATTCATATGCCGTATTTCCTGTAAAGCTCGGACCTTGTAGGGCAACTGCATATTTTTGAACCTATAAGTGCTATCTGATAATTACAGTCGGGAAATATCGCGGTCTTAAGATAACAACCGTTCCCATCGATACATCTTTCAACAGTGCACATATCTGATGTCTCATTGTCTAAACATGCAAAGGAACGTTGACATTTCTGGGTGAGTTGAAGAGTTTTATCACTAATCTTTAAGGGCATATTTGCTTTACAATGGTGAGGGTATATTTTTCGGAATTATTCATAATTTGACAGGCAGTCATTTCTTCGAAATGACATGAAAATACCGGACAATCCCCATAGCTTTCCTTCCAACAATCCTTGTATTCCCGGCAAGGCATGAAAAAGATTATTTTTTAAATTCCTTCGTGCCTTGTATTTCAATGATTGCTGTACAGGTACTTTTACTACAATCTATTAATGAAATACAATAGGTAATAATACCTGTTTTTAGCAGGTATTATTTGTGTGAACATTCAGCTTCTATTGAGATTTACGTTTATGACGTGCTTCGGGTTCGGAATGATTATATTATAGCTTATTATATATGCCTCCCCCTTATTTCCGTGTATACCCTATTGTCTTACCGGACATTTCCGGTTTTTTTTCATGAAACTTTTGACATTACCTGTTCTGATTGTACTGTACGGTATTTTTTCACTATTGATAGAGTTTTTACTATAGAATACTTCATCCACGGTACACAACCTTAATTTTCATAAATAAATCTAATGATATGTTGTTTTTCCAGTTCTTCATATCAAAATGAGCGCCTTCCGGATAGTTCATAGAATGAACCTCTCCGCCGCAGAGACGGCGGAGTATCCTGAAATCTCCCCTCCCTTGACGGGAGGGGATTTACCCTGTGGAATATTTTTACTTATTCCACGGGGTAAAGGGGAGGGTGCCCAATCAGCTTCAATCACCCCCACCCTCACCCTCCCCCGTCAAGGGGGAGGGAAGTATATGGTAACCCCACAGCAGAGACTGTGGGGTATTGAAAATTTAATAAATAGATTATGGTATTATGTAAACTCATGGAAAAAAGAATCCATAAAATTCTTTCCGAAATGGGTATCGCATCGAGGAGGAAGGCCGAGGATATCATAAAAGAGGGTCGGGTGACCGTCAGTGGCCGCATTGCGACCATAGGGATGAAGGCAGACCCTGCAAGACAACATATCAGGCTCGATGGGAAACTGCTCTCCGGGCGGGAGCCGAAGGTATACATGATGTTTCATAAGCCAAGAAACGTTGTCACTTCACTTCATGACCCCCAGGGTCGGCCTACTGTAAAAGATTACTTAAAGGGTGTAAAATACAGGGTTTTTCCTGTCGGGAGACTCGATTTTGATTCCGAGGGCATGCTTTTCATGACAAATGATGGGGATTTCGCACACGCAGTGCTTCATCCGTCAAAAAAGATTCCCAAGACATATCTGGTCAAGGTGAAAGGAGTCCTTGAAGAAGAGGAAATAGACAGGCTGAGACAAGGAATAAAGCTCAAAAAAAGGTTGACTGCTCCTGCAATGGTAAAGAAGGCGGGGAAAGCAGCACAAAATTCCTGGCTTGAGATAACAATACACGAAGGAAGGAAGAGACAGATCAGAAGGATGCTCGACATAACAGGCCATCCGGTCCTGAAACTGAAGAGAGTCGGAATCAACGGAATTCAATTAGGCGCACTTGAACCCGGAGCGTTCCGGTATCTGACACCTGAAGAGGTAAACATGATCAGGAGAGAGGCCGGGATTACATGATTTCTGATAAAGGATGCGGAGAGCTCAGGGAGTATGATATAGGGCAGCAGATAACCCTGTATGGCTGGGTCTTCAGGTGGAGGGATCATGGCGGGCTTATTTTCATCGATTTGCGGGACAGAAGCGGGATTGTGCAGATTGTCTTCAGTCCGGACGCATCGGGTGAAATACATGAGCGTGCACATGGCCTGAGGAATGAATACGTCATCTCTGTTTACGGCGAGATCAGAAGAAGGCCGGAGGGAACGGAAAATCCTAACCTGCCGACCGGTCTCGTCGAGATATATGCAAGCAGGCTCGAAATCCTGAACGAAGCCCTGACACTCCCGTTCATGATAGAAGATGCTGCTGATGCATCAGAGTCCCTGAGGCTCAAGTACCGGTACCTTGATCTGAGAAGGCCTGAGATGCAGAGAAACCTCATCATACGGCATAAGGCTGCAAAGGTTATCAGGGACTATCTCGATGAGCAGGGATTTCTTGAAATTGAGACGCCGATATTGACAAAATCAACACCTGAGGGAGCACGTGACTATCTCGTACCGAGTCGTCTGAACCCGGGATACTTCTATGCGCTCCCACAGTCACCGCAGCTGTTCAAACAGATCCTCATGGTCTCCGGGCTTCAGAAGTATTTCCAGATCGTTAAGTGTTTCAGGGATGAAGACCTGCGTTCCGACAGGCAGCCTGAATTTACCCAGGTAGACATGGAGATGTCCTTTGTTGACAGGGATAATGTCATCGATAACGTTGAGGGCATGATGAAAAGAGTCTTTCATGAAGTTCTTGACATGGAGATTGAGACTCCCATGAAAAGGCTCAGTTTCCGTGAATCATTGGAGCGTTTCGGTACTGACAAGCCTGATTTGCGATTCGGTCTTGAGCTGAAAGAAATGGCCGACCTTGCCGAGAGAGGATCTTTTAAAGTTTTTCTTGACGCACTGGAATCAGGCGGCCGGGTAAAAGCGATTAATGGTAAGGGCATGGCAAATCTTACGAGGAGAGAAATAGACGTGCTCACGACAGAAACGATCTCTCTCGGTGCAAAAGGGCTTGCATGGATAAAGGTCAAGGCCGGGTTTGAGTCTCCCATAAAGAAGTTTTTCCCTGAGGATGTCCTGAAACAGATGGCAGAGCGGCTCGAGGCAGAGGACGGGGATTTAATGCTCTTTGTTGCTGATGAGGACAGGGTCGTTCATGATGTGCTCGGAAGGATGAGGAATGAACTCGGGAGGCGTTTAAAAATCATACAGCCGGATTACAGGTTCGTCTGGATTACGGATTTCCCCCTCCTGGAATGGAACGACGAGGAAAGCAGGCTTGAGGCAATGCACCATCCCTTCACTTCACCGCAGGATGAAGACATTGAAAAGATGATCGGGGGAGATATCACGAATAAGGATCTGCTCGGTTCCCTCAAGGCAAAGGCTTATGATATTGTGCTCAATGGGTATGAGATAGGAGGTGGGAGCATCCGTATCCACAGGCGCGATGTACAGAAGAAAATGTTCGCTATCCTGAATATATCCGAGGAAGAGGCAAGGACAAAATTTGGTTTTCTTCTCGAAGCACTCGATTACGGTGCACCCCCTCATGGCGGTATTGCACTTGGACTCGACAGGCTCGTCATGATCATGGTCGGGGCAACGACCATCAGGGATGTCATTGCTTTTCCAAAGACCCAGAAGGCATCCTGCCTCATGAGCGGTACGCCTTCAGCAGTCGATCCCAAACAGTTGAGAGAACTCTCCATTAAATTGAATCTTCCGGAAGTCTAACACATTATCAGAGTGCCACGGGCTTGCCCGCGGGTATCTACTGTTTGTTTTTACTGTTCAAAAATTATAGAATCGTGCACAGGAAAAGACATGAGATTATCATATGTTTGCCCCGTGAAGGTTTGCTTCAGGGGGGAAGACCAAATCCCCCGAGGGTGACTGAGAGGAGAATGAATCCAAGAAATGTCTGAAGTTTCTTTCATAGAACATCTCCCGTATCTCGGAGTATTTATTATTCTTGTTTTAGGCGGTCTCGGGTTTCCTTTCCCGGAAGGTGTTTCACTCATGCTCTGTGGTTTTCTTGTATCATCACATAATGCTTCACCCTTCATTATTGTGCCGGTAGCACTCATGGGGATATTGACCGGTGATATGCTTTCATACACCATTGGAAGGAAGTTTGGTCGTGCAATCCTCAAACAGAGGGTGTTTGATAAAATCGTATCTCAAGAAAGACTTGACATGTTTGAAGAGAAATTCAATAAAAAAGGTTTCTTATTCATCTTCTTCGGTGGGCGTTTCATAAGCGGTATATTCCTTATAGCCGGTATTATGAGGATGCCTCAATCAAGATTGCTCCTTTGTGATACGCTCTCTGCTCTTGCGGGGCTTATTGTCTGGGGAGGTATAGGGTATATGACTGCTCATAGTCTGGAGGTTATAAGAAAAGATATTACAAGGATGGAACATGCAGCAATTGTAGCCGGTGTCTTTTTTTTGATATGTTTTTTATTTTATAAAAAACTGTTCTCCAAGAAATAGATTCACAGCGGGCGGTTGCACGTGGTCTTGCCGCAGGGAATCTTCAATATGTCTTGACTTTAGGAGCGTGTTTATTTCATAAATTAAGGGAGGAAAAATACGCAAGAAATCATTGCGCATTAGTATGTATGATAGTATGAACACGAGATCAATGACGAATAGGGTCCCCATAGGGACAGGCAGCGTTTCGGGTGATGGAAAAAGCAGCCTGTTCCCTTCTGATCCACAGTATCTTTGAATAAGGGTATAATAAGTAAGAATGAACGAAGAATCTGAGAAGAACGAGACAATACTGGTTGCTGATGATGATACCGTATTCCGGGAGCTTATAAAAGCCCAGTTAAATGGTGCCGGGTATAGCGTTATTGAGGCAATAGACGGTATTGATGCCATAAGGAAATTCGTTGACCATAAAGACAGCATCGGGCTCCTCGTAATCGATGTCATTATGCCGAAGATGCACGGAAGAGAGGTTTATGAGTCAATAAAGAGAATGCGGCCCGGCATCAGGGCAATTTTTATCAGTGGATATGAAGCGGACTTCATTAGCAAGAAAATAGAATCTGAAGAGCAGATACATTTGATTTTGAAGCCGGAGTTGCCCAAAATGCTTCTGCCGAAGGTTCGGGAAATCCTGTCATAATGCTCAGTAAAAACTGTTTCCCGCAGGTTTGAAATATCAGTGTTTGCTATAATACAAAAAATTAACACCGGTGGGAAAAGATCTGCTCCGGTATGAACAAAAGGCATGTAAAGATTACTTCAAAGTCCCCGGAATCCAGTAAGAAAGTAACGCTCGATGGAGAAACATATCTCATAGATTCCGAAGATCTTGGGACCAAGAGCGCAGCGATCATAACCCGGGTTTACCTGAAAGGCAAGATAATCTGTTCGCACAAGTTTTCCTATAAAGACATGCTGAACGATCCCGACCTCAATGAGAAATTATCCGAGGTTACCAAGAGACAGCGGGAATTAGCCATACAGTCCCTGAAAATGGAAAAAGCTGCACAAAATATTCCGTACAGGACATATATCAAAGAGGTTGAAACGCTCATTCATGAAAAAAAGCTGAGACAGGCCCTTGATGTCCTCTATGAGGCCGGGGGTCGTTACCCAAACAACCCGGTTATTTTTTCATATCAGGGTTATCTGGAGACTGTTGTCAATAAGCACTATTCAAAAGGGGTAAAGACCTGCAGGCAGGCAATTAGGGCATTGCTGGAACAGATGCCCTTAGGTAAAGAGTTTTTCCTCCCGACTCTCTATCTGAACCTTGGAAAGGCATATCTTGCAGCTGACAAGAGGAAAGATGCATATGTTTCCTTTAAAAAGGGCCTCGAGATAGATAAGAATAATGAAGCCCTCTTCAGTGAAATGAAAAGTCTCGGAATACGGAGAAAGCTTCCCCTGTCATTCCTGAGTCGATCAAACCCTTTGAACAAATATCTTGGGAAACTCTTTTATTCAGGAAAATAGCAGAGGGACGGGCTTTTTCCGGGTTTTTCAGCAGGCTCGCTGCGGTCACGGAGAAGAATGCTTCCTCAATTTTTTTACTTTACAAATTTCCCAAATACTGTAGAATTAAAATAGAATCAGTTTCAGTGAATCAGCCTAAAAAGGTCTTACAAGAAGGTTGCGCGCATGAAATCATCAGGAACAATATTTTTAGTAATACTCAGTGCTTACCTTTCTATCACATGATGCCGGTTTTATCATCATTTTCTGGCGTGTCTGATAAGTGGGGCTATATCGATAAGACAGGCATGATAGTCATCGAGCCGCAGTTTGATAATGCCCGGAACTTCCAGGGAGGCCGTGCGAGAGTCCGGATTAACAGGCAATGGGGCTATATCGATAGGACGGGCACGATGGTCATCGAGCCGCAGTTTGATGATGCCCGGAACTTTCAGGAGGAACTTGCAAGGGTAAGAATTAATAGGAAGTGGGGCTATATCGATAGGACGGGCACGATGGTCATCAAGCCGCAATTCGATGATGCTTCAGTTTTTTCCGAGGGGCTCTCATGTGTAAGAATTAACAAAAAATACGGCTATATCGATAAGACAGGCATGATAGTCATCGAGCCGCAATTTAATTATGCTTTGCATTTTGAAGAAGGTCTTGCATGTGTAATAATCGGTGATAAGTATGGTTATATTGACAAGACGGGCAAGACAGCCATTGAACCACGGTTTGATTATGCCGATGAATTTCACGAGGGACTTGCAAGGGTTCAGGTTAATCAATGGGGCTATATAGACAGGACAGGCACGATGGTCATCGCCCCGCAGTTTAATTATGCTGATCAGTTTTGCGAGGGACTTGCAAGGGTTCAGGTTAATCAATGGGGCAAGGTTCTTGCGTGGGTAAAGGTAAGTGACATGAGAGGTTTTATAGACAAGGCAGGCTGGATGGCCATCGAGCCGCAGTTCGATGATGCCCGGAACTTTAAAGAGGGGCTTTCATGCGTAAGAATTGATAAAAAGTGGGGGTATATAGACAGGACGGGCACGATGGTCATCGAACCACGGTTTGATTATGCTTCTGTTTTTTCAGAGGAACTTGCGCATGTAAGAATTAATAATAAGTGGGGGTATATAGACAGGACGGGCACGATGGTCATCGAACCACGGTTTGACAGAGCGTTTGCTTTCTCAGAGGGGCTTGCAAATGTAGGTTTTGAGAATGAATGATACCGTGTAGGGTTTTGTTGCATGGTCATCATGAATGCAAATCAATAATGCATCTGCAATGAGTTTATCTTCAGCTCACCCTTGTTTAGAATTTGCGTATACGCTCACCTGCATTGTATTTCGTCATTCCTAACCCTTTGCTGTCATTCCTAACCCTTTGCTGTCATTCCGAACCCTTCGCTGTCATTCCTCACTTCGTTCGGAATGACAAGGAGCAAGGGGCCTGTCCTGAGCAAAGCGAATGGGTCGAAATTACACGAGGATTATATGAGAGTAAGAATACAAAAACTTTTGACAATACGTCAGAATAAGAAAGGAGCTTATATGAAATGTTTGAGCCTGTCACTTAAAATTATTTTACTTATTGGATTCGTCGCATTTTTGGGAGGTTGTGGGGATAATGGTGATACGGATGCTCTGTACGGTTGGGCAGTTGGGAGCAATGTGGACGGTTACGGGACCGTTATACATACAACAAATGGTGGACGAACATGGGTACGCCAGGGAAGTCCCGAAATGATCCCGGATGTTTCTATTCAAGACGTCTCCTCGGTTGACCATAAGAATGTCTGGGTTGTCGGGTTAAACAGTATCGGAGAGGGTAGCGTCAGCTACGGGACAATCCTGCGCACAACGGATGGTGGCGAAACCTGGATGAGGCAAGGTTCGGGTTCCGTCATCCCTGACGTGGGACTGTCCGGCGTCAGTGCTGTGGATGGTGACGTTGCCTGGGTTGTAGGGACTAACGGGACCGTGCTTCATACGACCGACGGAGGCACAACGTGGCTTCAACAGGCTCATGGTATGCTGCCTGATGCTGAATTTCAGATGGTTTCCGCATTCGATAGAAATAATGTCTGGGCCGTTGGTACGAAAGACAATAATACCAGAGCCTTTATCATCCACACGACCGACGGCGGGGCATCGTGGGTAATGCAGGGAGAAAACGATATACCCGACGATGTGCAGGGTCTCATTGATGTTCACGCTTTCAATGAAAGTATTGCCTGGACTGTGGGGGAAGGATGCACCGCTTTGGTTACTACGGATGGAGGCACTACCTGGTCTGACAAATCACCGGAATGCGGACTGCTCCATATTAACTCTGTCTGCGCCGTCACTGACCAGATCGCCTGGCTGGCTGTTGATAGTAATGTTATCTTCTATACCACGGACGGAGGTGATACCTGGATCTCTCAGAAAGCAACCTCTTCTCAGGCCGAAGCTACTGTATCATCGGCCCTATTGGGAGTCACCGCCGTGAACCTCAGAACAGCATGGATTGTAGGCTCGTATCCCATAGGAGATAACAGAGCGATTATACTGCATACCACTGATAGCGGGAACAACTGGGTTTCACAGACATCTCCGGCGAATTCCTTTCTGAGAAGGGTCTCGTTTGCCGGTGCTCTCAGATAGTATCAGAATACATTATTTGTTGTACAGGAAAATGCAGTGAAGGAAGATCAAGAATATCTTCTGCTCCGGAATAATCCTGTGCGTTCGTTTACCTGATCATGCAAACGGCGACTTGATGATGAATGATGATGATTTTCCCTTGAAACATCCTCCTTCATCACCATCAGTACTTCATTGCTTTGTTTATTCCGAAAAGGCTGCTTATGTGCAGATGTACTTTTAACGTCTTCTGTAATCTGTTGCAGGCGTGACAGGTATAGTTCATAATGTAATCAGCTTTTTTGCCGATGCTGACAGAGAGTTTTACCCCGCTATAGGTAAAGGTCTGTTGTCCATGACATGATTGATGATTACAGTAAAGCCGTATGTCCGGAGTTGCGATATTGAAAAAAGGCCCATCAGCTTCTATGACGTCCTTGACAGGATATAAGTTCCCGGGCGGATATTCTTCAAGGAATAATGCCCAGGGAACAGAATGCAATTCCTCTTCCCTTGTCCCTTTATTTCCTTCACGGGTCATTTGAAAAGAAGTTTAGTCAAGAGCTGCAAGAAAGTCAAAGGGCAAGAGGTAATCCGGCCTTCTTTTTAAAACCTCTTTCGGACAAGTATGATTCGGGTGTGATTTCTTTAACCCTAAAAATGCATTTAAAGAAATCATACGGAGGGCATGTGTACGGAAAAAGCTTTCCCATCGCCACCTTTGTAAGACGTTTATTATTGAATAAACAAGTATATTTTCATGCAAAAAGGAGAGAGTACATCTAACAGCAAATCTCGATTTGGAAAAGTTTTTCCGCATATATGCCCGACAGTAATTGCATTTTTCGGGTTAAACACCACTTCACGGAATAGCCTCAGGTAGTATAAAATTCATTATGCATATCGACGAAATAACGGTGGGGCTCTCAGAAGCAGGGGAAAGACTCGACACATTCCTTGCAGGAAAGACCGGCATTACACGTTCACAGATACAGGCACTTATAAAAAACGGCTCCGTGCTCGTAAATATGCGCCAGATTCATCAGAGTTACCTGGTTAAGGCACATGATAGTATCTCCGTCGGTATTCCTGATGAAAATACCGAAGGACTCGTTCCGGAAAACATTCCGGTTGATATTCTCTATAAGGACAACCATCTCCTCGTTGTGAGCAAGCCTCCCGGCATGGTCATCTATCCTGCTGCCGGGCACAGCAGCGGGACCCTTATGAATGCGCTTGCCTACCTGTATCAGGACCTGTCCGCACCCGGCGGGCCTTTGAGACCCGGGGTGGTGCACAGACTCGACAAGGACACATCCGGTGTCATCGTTCTTGCGTGCGATAACAAAGCGTACTATAGTCTCATCGAACAGTTTGCACGGAGAACGATACACAGGCGGTATCTTGCACTTGTCTACGGAGATCTTAAAAAAGATACGGGAAAGATCGTGCAAAAAATCGGGCGCTCGGATTCAGACAGGAAAAAAATGTCAACCCGTTCAAGGAGAGGAAAAGAGGCTGTTACTACATGGAAGGTATTAAAGAGATTCGGGGACGCTACGTTCATTGAGGTAAAGCTCGGCACAGGCAGAACACATCAGATAAGGGTTCATTTTGCATCAATAGGCCATCCGGTGCTCGGGGATAGAACATACGGGAAAAAAACAGAGGTTACGGTTAAAGGGAAAAAGAGAATTTTTTTCCCGAGACAAATGCTGCATGCAGAATCTTTGGGTTTCATGCACCCCGAAACCGGCACGTACCTTGAATTTTCCAGTCCGTTGCCGGAAGATATGGCTGAGAGCATAAGGGAGTTTTTTCCTGCCAGTTCGAAAAATAGGGCATTCTGGTAAAATAAATCGCTTTATATTGAAACAAGACTCAAAGGAGGGTATGTATGGCACAGATTAAAAGAATCGGCATTCTTACAAGCGGGGGAGATTGCGGAGGACTCAATGCTGTCATAAAGGGCGTTGCAAGCAAGGCACGCGCTGCCGGGATTGATGCGGTAGCAATCCCGAATGGCTACGCAGGTCTCTATAACCTTATTGATACGAAAAAAATCGTGGAACTTTCACCGGAGCGTATCGACCTGATTGCTGCCTCAGACGCAGGTTCAGTGATAGGAAACTCGAGGGTAAAGGTCAAAAAAATAGAAGACCCGGGGAAATATGAACGGATAAAATCAGGCCTTAAGAAATTTAAAATAGACGCATTAGTAATAGGCGGGGGAGACGACACGGGAAGTGTTATTGTTGACCTCCTGGCCCAGGGTATTCCCTGTGTCCACGTGCCGAAGACGATGGACATTGATCTCCAGCCTTATAGTGTCGGCGGAGATTCCGCGATAAACAGCATCGCCATGTTCACGAGAAACCTGAAAACCACGGGAAAAAGCCATAACCGGATCATGATCATCGAGGTCTTCGGAAGGTACGTTGGACATACGGCACTGCGCGGAGGAATCGGTGCTGAGGCAGACTGCATACTCATACCGGAAATACCCGTTGATTTTGACATTGTGTATGAACACGCGAAAAAGGTTTACTTTGAGAGAGTAGAACGGAGCGATCTGAAGTCAGGTACCTATACGATTGTCGTTGCGGAGGGCTTCAAGACAGCAACCGGTGAACTGCTCTATGACGAGTCCGCTGGGACGGATGCGTTTGGACACAAGAGGCTTGCAGGTGCCGGCAAATACGTAAGGCAACAATTTGAAAAAAGGCTCAAGAATGACCCCGCAGTGAAAAAATTCATGCAGAGAACAGGCATGTACGTGCCGGGCGTGTTCGAGATTCCCGAGGTCCGCGAGGTTACACCCACCCATCTTGTCAGGTCAGGAAGTTCCTCCGGCTTCGATGTCAACTTCGGCATGAAGGCCGGGGTTGCAGCGGTCATACTTCTTCTCGAAGGGAAAAGCGGCCATACGGTGATCGATGTTGACGGCAAGAATATCTCGTATATGCCGACTTCGGAAGCAATAAAAAGGAGAGAGGTGAATCTGGATGAGATTTCCCTTTTCGAGAGCACGGGTATCTGTTTCGGGAGAAAAACACAAAACTACAGATACGAACTATCATTGAAAAAGAGGAGAACGCTAGCCAGGTATTTCTAAATTATTCTACAAATTCTACCGCATCTTCTCTTGATACCCGTGGTGGTACTCCGGGAACCTTCGAGGGATATCCAACGGGGACTATTGCCACCGGCCTCAAATGTTTCGGCAAAGAAAGAATCCTTGAGACCTGGTCCTCATAGAATGCCCCGACCCATGTCGAGCCCAGTCCGAGCTCATGTGCCACGAGCATCATTCCCATGATACTGCACGCTACATCCTGTACCGAGTAAAGTAAGACGCCTCTCTCTCCGTACTTGAACGAGATGCGACTGTCCGTACACCCGACAATGACAAGCGGTGCCTCCGCAATAAAGTGCTGGTTCAGTGCTGCCGCTGCTATCTTCTTTTTAACCGCTTTATCCTTTATAAAATAAAATTTTCTTGCCTGTATGTTCCCGGCACTCGGTGCCCATATGAGCGCCTCAATGAGTCTCTTCACGATCGTCTCAGGGATGTCCTTCTTTTCGAAGTCCCGGATGCTCCGCCTCTCTTTAACCGCCTTTAAAATATCCATGGCCATCAATCCCCAGCCGTTACTTCATGGAACGCTTTTTTCTCTTGTTCTCTACGCTCTTATTTTGCACCCTCTCATCGAAAAGAATATGATAAAAAGAATAGAAAAAGAGACACCCCACAAGGCCCCAGACTATGAGCATGAATATCCACCCCTGCCAGTTCATTCCGGAGCCTCCCTTCCCCGCCAGGCCAGATAGACCAGAACACAAAGACCACCAAACAAGCAAATCAAAAATAAACGTGTAGTCCACACTGCCCAGCCCATTTCTACGCCTTCCAGTGCAACCTGCAGGAAAGAGCCTCTGAAAACCGGCACGGCAATGTTCTGATAGAACCAGGTGAGAAGTATTATTCCCAGAAAGACAGGGGTAATGTATTTTGCCGTGTAATAAAAAAACCGTGGAACCGGCAATACAGCACCGCGGTGCAGCTCTTTCCATATCTTGTCACCACCGAAAATCCACATCATCAGGATAACCTCTATCAATGCAAGGAGCGGGGGGCCAAAGGTTCCTGCCCAGAAATCCATGACCTGCCACCCCCCGCGGAGAAAAATGCAGATGTGGCTGCTGACAAACCAGAAGATCCCCAGAACAATTGCTGCCTGCCGGCGGGTAAAACCAATCTCGTCTTCAAGGAATGCTATCATCGGCTGAGCCATTGCTACGATGGAAGTCAGGGCAGCCAAAAAGAGAAGTAAAAACCACAAAGCCCCCAAAAGATTACCTGCGGGCAGAAAGCCGAATACCGCAGGGATGGAGGTAAACCCGAGATAAAAAGAGCCTTGTGAAGCAATAACCTGTGCTGCGGCAATGCCGAAAAAGGCTGCTGCTGCTGGGATCGCAAGTGAGCCCCCGAGTATGACCTCTGCGAACTCATTTGCCGACGTCGTGGCCAGGCCTGTCAGGACAACGTCTTCATCTTTATAAAGATATGAGGCATAACATTGAATTGCACCAAAGCCGAGACTGAGGGTGAAGAATATCTGTCCGGCAGCTTCAAGCCATGTTTTTGGATCAAGGAGCACAAAAACCTGCTGACCGTTTCTCTCGATGAACCATGTCGGCTCCCAGAGAAAGGCAAGCCCGTCGAGAGGACCGTATTCTCCGGAAACAGGATGCCCGAGCGTAAATACACGGATTACCAGTATGACTGCAATGACGAAAAGCATGGGCATGGCAATCTTTGCGAGAATCTCAATTCCCCTTGAAATCCCGCGTGCCAGGAGCCAGATGCTTATTATGAGGACACTAATAAAAATAAAATAGGTGAAAAATTGTACTTTTAAGAATTCTCCTGAGACAACTCCGGTATATCCTGAGCGAAAATCATCAAACGGCTTCAATATGAGCACTGAAATCTCCTGGGGACTCATCCCGGGATGGAGAGAAGACTGATCAACCTTTGGGAGCATATCGAGAAGGCTGTATACACTGTATCCAAGTGTCCAGCTTCCGATATACGTGTAATAGACAACGATAACTGTCGGGATAAAAATACCGATGACACCGACATATTTTGCAACACGGCTCTTCCACATGGCCTGGAACATGCCGGGAGTCGTGCCATGCCCCCGCATCCCGCCAAAACGCCCCTGCGTCCACTCAAGCCACATGATGGGGATTGCCATGAGTACAAAGGCGATAAAGTAGGGAATCATAAAGGCTCCGCCGCCGTTTTCAGCTGCCTTACCGGGAAAACGAAGAAAATTACCGAGGCCTATGGCATTCCCTGACATGGCAAGGACGAGGCCAATCTTGGTCTTCCATCGTTCACGCGTGTTTTTATTTGTCATGAACTCTCATCGGCAATCTCAAGGGAACACAGATAATGTATGCTGACCCGAGCTATGTGCTGCTTACAATAGCAACAGTGATATTTTGACATCGCTGGAGAACTGTTGAGCTTACCCCTCCCAGGATAAAATCTTTCAGGGCGGTACGTCCTTTACGACCCATAATAATCAGGTTGTATTTCCCCTGCTCAGCCTCCCGAATTATTTCCTCCGCTGGGCCACCTATGCTTACGATTGTGGAGATGAGTCTTTTGGATATGCCGGCCCCGGTCAAAACTGACCTGGCTTCTTCGAGTATAGTCTTTGTTTCCTCTTCAAGGTCTATCCCTTCCATAAGCCGCCTTTCACAAAAAGCAAGGTTGATAACCCTGAGCAGCCCTATTTTTTTCACGTGTTTTTTTAATGCGAGCGCCATGCATGCAGCATGTTCTACGCCTTTGAGAGCATAGTCTGATCCATCGACCGGGATGAGTATTTTTGAAACAGGACACTGTTCATCTCCCGTGACCTTTTGGCCGACAACATAGACAGTCTGACCGGTTGCCGAATGAACGACCTTGTTCGTAACACTGCCCAGCAGGATACCAATAATCCCTGAAAAACCTCTTCTCGCAAGCATGATCGACGTGTAATTTCCCTCTTCTGCTATGCGGACAATTTCCTGAGCCGGATCTCCGTCTACAATCAGCTTTTCAACGGGTGCTTCAATGCCTCTGTCGAGAAGGATTTTTTCTCCTTCATCCATGATTGGCCTGATATTTTGTTTGATATGCCGTTCTTTGAATTTCGTAAAGGTGTCCGAAAGCTTGAGTATCTCAGCCCGATAATCAACATAGGGGATGCGACGACGCATATATCGTCCGGTCAAAACATGGAGCAGGGCAATGCCATGGAGATTCTGTCCGAGGGTTCTGCCGAGGGACCCAGCAAAATAGACAGCCCGCCTCGAATGTTCACTTTCATCGATGGAAAGCAGAATTTTTTGCATCGGATAGTGCTGCTTCATGCTCTCGTGCTCCTTTTCCGTCCGGAATCAACATATCCTGTTGCAAGAGGATTTTCTTTTGACATGCTTAGAGTTATTTATAATAAGGAAGAAGAGGCTATTATTTCCATAAAATTCTTCACGTTAGCTTCGATGTCGCCACGCACTATAGCCGAAGATACGGCAACGGCATCAACTCCGGTATCCAGAACTCTCTCGAGGTTATCCAAATCTATCCCTCCGATTGCAACAACCGGGATATGCACATGCCTTTTAACACCCCGGATGATATCAGTCCCCTGTGGTTTTCCCGCATCCTTTGTCGTTGTATGGAATAGAGGGCCAAAACCAATATAATCAGCACCCTCTGCCTCTGCTGCAATTGCCTGCTCTACACTGTGAGTCGATATGCCTATGATCCTCCTGCTCCCCATAATCCTCCGTGCTTCTTTTAACGGAAGGTCATCCTGACCGAGATGAACACCGTCTGCATCAACGCCGAGCGCTATGTCAGCATAATCATTGACTATGAAGACCGCTTTGTAGTCTTTTGAGAGCACTCTCAGCTTTACGGCATCTTCATACATTGCCTTTCTTGTTTTATTTTTTTCCCTGTACTGGATCCATTTCACACCAGTCCTGAGCACAGCAAGGCTCATCTCCTCACAGCTCAGCCTACAGATACTTCGGTCAGTTATAAAGCACAGTCCGCCGAGATACATAGGGGCTAAGAGTATTCCTCTTCTGAGACAACCTCCTGCTTTATTCTCGCAACGAGTTCCTCGAGCGCCGGCAGGACATGTTTCCGGAATCTCCCGGCAACCAATACATACATAATATCATCACCAACAGTGAGGTGTCCTTCATTTATCCATGCCCTGACAGTAAGGATCCCTTCCCGCTTCCCGAATTCATCTGTCAGGGCGTCCAACTTCTCCTTGTTGTAAGTGAGATACATTCCCCCCACTGTTTGCCCTTCTTTCGATGTTGCTCTTACAATACCGTTATGAATCAGGATCATCCCTAGTTCCCCGGGATCCGAGTCCTTCTTGACAGCAGCAATCCACTCCTCTACCATGGAAGCCTCCTCTCTCTTCTTAAATAGAGCCTGTGTATAAACTATTTAACCCCCTCACCCTCTCCCTCTCCCTCTCCCTCTCCCGCCAGGGGTTGGGGGAGGGTGTTAGAATGTGGACTTTATACACAGACTCTAAATATGGAGGAAAGCCATACCCTTCCCCGGATGGTAGGCCTTCTCCATCGCATTTCTGACAAATTCTTTCGCCCGTTTCGCAGCTTCGAGCGGGCTGTAATCAAGGGCAAGGAGCGCAGTGACGGCAGACGAAAATGCACACCCGGTCCCGTGATATTCACCCTCCATCCTTGACCCGTCAAGGACATGAATTTCCCCGTCACAGTAGAGGTCAGCTGCTGTTGCACTGAGGTGACCTCCCGTGATAACGACCGCCTCCGGCCCCATCCTTTTTAACTCCTTCACTGCGGCTTTCATATCCTTTTCGTTTTCAATCGTGATACCTGAAAGAAGGGATGCCTCGTGGATATTCGGGGTAATGACCCGGGAAAGGGGAAAGAGGACATCTCTCATGCTATCCAGTGTCCCTGCTTCAACAAGGCTCATCCCCGAAGTTGAAACGATTACCGGATCAAGTACCAGATTATTCAGGGAATATTTTCTTAAAACTGCCGCAAAAATTTCAACAGTGGTTTTCTTGTAAAGCATACCTGATTTTGTCGCCTGAGGTTTTATATCGGAAAGGAGGGCATGGAGTTGTCTTTCGACAAAATCCGTATCAACAGGCAGGACGGCATCAACACCTTCTGAATTCTGTGCCGTCATTGCCGACACAACAGCAAGACCATGTATTCCGAAAGACCTGAATACTTTCAGGTCTGCCTGTAACCCGGCCCCTCCTGATGGATCAGAGCCGGCTACTGTCAGGGCAGTTTTCATATATCATGCGATGCAACAAGATCTTTTACCGCTTCTTTTTCCGCAGCGCCTTCTTTACTGTCTTTATTGCACAGAACTCCCCGCACATGCTACAGACTTCCTGTTCTGCCGGTGGAGTCTCAGCCCGCCACTGACGAACCTTTTCAGGATCAAAACTCAATGCAATCTGTCCGTTCCAGTCCAGGTTTTTCCTGTAGAGAGACATCTGCCTGTCGCGCTCCCGTGCTCCCGGGACACCCTTGGCAATGTCAGCCGCATGTGCAGCTATTTTCGATGCGATAAGGCCTTCTTTTACATCCTCTTTATCAGGTAATCGTATATGCTCTGCCGGGGTCACGTAGCAGAGAAAATCAGCACCCGCTGCTCCCGCAACAGCACCCCCGATAGCTGCTGCTATATGGTCATATCCCATGGCAATGTCGGTGACGAGCGGACCGAGAACATAAAACGGGGCTCCTTTACAGATCTCCTTCTGTATCTTTATATTCATTTCAATCTGGTTCAGCGGCACATGCCCCGGCCCCTCGACAATGACCTGTACCCCGGCTTCGAGGGCCCGGTCTCTCAACTCCCCGATCGTCAGGAGTTCCTCGATCTGGCTCCTGTCAGTCGCATCCTCAAGGCAGCCAGGGCGCAATCCGTCTCCGAGACTCAGTGTCATGTCATATTGTCTTGCGATACCGAGAAGCCTGTCGTAATATTCATAAAACGGGTTCTCGCGTTCGTTATAGACCATCCACTCAAGGAGGAACGAGCCTCCCCGGCTCACAATATCCATGACCCTGCCCTCTTCCCTGAGTCGTTCTATCCCTTTTAATGTCACGCCAGCGTGTACGGTAATGAAATCAACACCCTCTTGAGCCTGGCTTTCGATAACGCGGAACATGGTATCAGGCGTCATCTTTGCAATGGAACCACGTGTCTCTGCGGCAATAATTGCTGCCTCATAAATGGGCACTGTTCCAACAGGAATTGACGATTTCCTCAGGAGAAGCCTTCTCAGATCCTTTATCGGCCCGCCTGTTGAGAGATCCATAACAGCGTCGGAGCCGTATTTCACAAGGACTTCAAGTTTTTCAATCTCATCATCGAGAGAGACCTTGTCTTTTGATGTGCCGATGTTTGCGTTGACTTTCGTTCTCAGACTTTTTCCGATAGCAATCGGTTTTATCGTATGAATTCTGTTTACAGGAATGACGGTGAGACCTTCTGCGATATCAGCAGCGAGCTGTTCCGGCGTTATCCCTTCATGAGGGGCACACTCCCTCATCTCTTCTGTAATGTTCCCCTTTTTGGCTGCCTCTATCCTTGTCATTGTACTAACCTCAAAAATTCCTCGGTTGTTCCTCTGATATTCTCTGCAGTTAGGATTCCGGATATGACTGCCACACCATCAGCCCCGGCGTTCAGAACTTCGTGAACCGTATCTGTTTTAATACCTCCTATGGCGAGAACCGGGACAGACACCCGGGATTTTACCTGCCTGATAACATCAACCCCAATCGGTTCGCCATATCTCGCTTTCGACGGCGTATGATAAATAGGGCCCAGGGTTATGAAATCCGCACCATCCTTCTCTGCCTCGAGAGCCTCGTGAAGACTGTGTGTCGACACCCCGATCAGGAAGTCATCTCCGGTGATTTTTCTCACTGCATGAGCCGGGAGGCTCTTCTGGCCCAGGTGAACACCATCTGCTCCGGCAGCAAGCGCAATATCGACCCTGTCATTGACCAGTAATTTTGCACCGTATTCCCGTGCTAATTCTAACACCCAGTACGCCATATCAAGAATCATCCTTTCCGGCAAATGCTTCTCCCTCAATTGTATAAATTTCACGCCTGCCATCAGTGCTGTTTCAAGTGCAAGATAAAATTCACACTGTGCATGAAACAGCTTCCTGTCAGTTATGAGATAAAGCTTTAGACCATTCAATCTTTCTTCCACTACGTCTAAACCATCTCTTTCCCAACCATTCCGCAGGCTAAAGACCGCGGCTATATTTGATTCATGAGAAGCAGCCGCAATCTTCAGGGTGCGTTATTTTGTTTCGTCACACCCTCAAAGCATCCCCTCAATGGGACTGCTTGCAGTGGCATAAAGTTTCTTTGGAATCCTTCCGGCCTTGCAGGCAAGCCTTCCGGCAAGAACAGCGTATTTCATCGATGTTGCCATTGCCACCGGGTCTTTTGCTCCTGCTATACCCGTATTGATTAATACAGCATCGCACCCGAGTTCCATTGCTATGGTTGCGTCAGACGCTGTTCCGACACCTGCATCAACAACAACGGGCACCTTGACTGACTCAAGGATGATCTTGATATTGTACGGGTTCCTTAAGCCGAGACCCGAGCCGATCGGGGCTCCGAGTGGCATGACAGCAGCAGCGCCGGCATCTTCAAGCCTCTTTGCCATAATAGGGTCGTCATTTGTATACGGAAGTACGATAAAGCCTTCCTTCGCAAGAATCTCTGTTGCCTGTAAAAGACCACATGTATCAGGGAACAGTGTTTTCTCATCTCCTATGACTTCCAGCTTTATGAGATCAGAAATGCCTGCTTCCCTTGCAAGCCTCGAATACCTCAGTGCATCCTCGACCGTGTAACAACCGGCCGTGTTCGGGAGTATCTTGTATTTTTCCGGATCAATATAGTCAAGCAGATTCTCGGACTTCCTGTCCGTGATATTTACCCTCCGCACCGCTACGGTCACAACATCTGTGCCCGAAGCCTCGACAGCCTGCTTTGTCTCTTCGAAATCCTTGTACTTTCCTGTCCCGACCCACAGCCGGGAGCTGAACTCTATCCCACTGATCACTAATTTATCGTTCATAAGCTCTCCTTTTTTATTTCTTATTATGGCAGAAGATAGTTATGTCGCTCATTCTCCCCACTCATCCACCCCCGACAAACTTCACAATCTCGACTCTGTCACCATCATGAAGCCTGAACGTTGCATATGCATCCTTTTTTATAACAGAAAAATTTACTTCAACAGCAACCTGCTCTTTCTTAATATGCAGTTCGTCCAGGAGCTCCATGACAGTTCCTGCACACGACATCTCCAACACTTCTCCGTTTACGATAAATCGCATAAAACAAAAACCGCATCACTCTCTGCCCCGCCTGATACAAAGGGGCGGAAAGGATACGGTTACCTGTCCCATCCCTACGCCGGTATTACCCGTATCAGGTTCAAGGGGTCTCTCCCGAAAATTTTCGGGAGACTCTCAGACCTTTCCGGCCTCCCCCGGGTTATTTAGAGTCTCTGTATAAAGTCCACATTCTAACACCCTCCCCAACCCCTCCCGTCAAGGGAGGGGAAATAATGGGATAGACCTCCCGTCAAGGGAGGGGCATATTTACTACCCTCTCCCCTGGCGGGAGAGGGTGAGGGGGTTAAATAGTTTATACACAGACTCTATTTAAGTATAGATAAGATTTTTCGAGAATGTCAACGTATTGTTATCGAAGGGACGTAACTGACTCGTCAGCCCATCCGGATTCGGGCTACACTATATTGATCTTGTGCGCCAGGCACCCGGCACCGAACCCGTTGTCTATATTCATCACCGCTATCCCAGGAACACATGAATTGAGCATTGCGAAAAGTGCGGTCAGACCTTTGAGACTGGTCCCGTAGCCGATTGACGTTGGAACAGCGATGACCGGTTTGTCTACCAGGCCGCCGACAACAGATGGAAGCGCTCCCTCCATACCTGCGACAACAACAATAACCCGCGCCGAATCAAGGGACTTTTTCGCCCCTGCAAGACGGTGAAGACCGGCTACTCCCACGTCATATATGCTCTCAACCCTGCTCCCTAGAAATGATGCTGTTACGGCAGCCTCCTCTGCAATCGGTATGTCAGATGTCCCTGCGGAAAGGATGAGAACATTTCCTTTCTTCTTTTTCGCACCATGTACGGCTATGGTACCGGATAAGGGATAAAAAACCGCGTCGTGCATGTTCAAGCGGTCGATTATCTCTTTTGTAGCCTTTGTTATCAATAATTTCCTGCTCCTTTTATAGATGGAATGCGCTATTGCAATAACATCGTCTACTTTTTTTCCCTGGGCAAATATCACTTCAGGGACACCCTGTCTGATGTGCCGGTGATGGTCAACCCGTGCAAATGAAAGGTTTTCATACGAAAGATGTTGCAACCTCTTGAAGGCAGTCTCAATGCTCATTTTTCGGGCATTGACGGCGTTAAGAACCTGTTTGATTTCATCCTCATTCATGGAACATCCTGAAACAGACCGTTCCCGTATTGCCCGGGACTCCTGAATTTGAAATTCACGAATTGAGAATCGATGGATTCCGAATTGGAAAATTTTGAATTTTGAACTTTGGATTTTATATTTTGGATTTTATATTTTGACATTTGAATCTTGAATCTTGAATTTTCCACTTTGTGCACTCTTTAAAATTCCGTCTTCAGTGAGCGCTCCATCAAATTCCTTACGGCCTGGAGCGGATCATTGTCCTCATAAATGACTTTGTAGACCTGCTCTACAATCGGCATATCGACAGTGAACTTCTTTGCGAGTTCATATGCGGACTCGGCAGTCGACACCCCTTCTGCTACACTCTTCGACTGCTTCAGGATATCTCCTATCTTCATACCTTTTCCGAGCTTGTTCCCAACGGTGTAATTCCTCGACAAAAGACTTGTACACGTAAGAACAAGGTCTCCTATCCCGCTGAGGCCCGAGAATGTCCTCTCATGTGCTCCCATGGCAATCCCGAGTCTTTTCATTTCAGCAAGACCTCTCGTTATCAGTGAGGCCCGTGCATTATTGCCAAGACCAAGGCTGTCGGAGATTCCGGAAGCTATTGCCATGACATTTTTTAAAGCCCCTCCAATCTCTACGCCGATTATATCGTCATGGGTATAGACCCTGAAATTATTCATATTGAATACTTCCTGAAGAATATACCCGCAGTTCCTGTCCTCTGTCGCAAGGGTCACGGCAGTGGGCAACTTCCTGATGACCTCTTTCGCAAAACTCGGTCCGGAGAGCACTGCGACGGTATGATTCGACAGTTCCTGCAACACTGACGACACTGTCAAGTGTGTCCCCCGTTCAATCCCTTTGGACAGGCTTACAATGACTGCTTCATCGAGCATGTACGGAGTTACTCCTGAGAATACATCACGTACATACTGTGCAGGAACGGCATTCAGGACATACCGTGCCCTTTGCAGTGCTTGCTCGATGCTGTTTGTAACCCTGATACTTTCCGGAATGACGGTATCCGGCAAATAGATTGTATTGACCCTTGTCTCATAGAGGCTCTCAGCAAGGGCATTGTCATGAACCCAGAGGGACACATCATATCCCTTTTCTGCGAGGAGGCAGGCAAGCGTTGTTCCCCAGCTTCCTGCGCCGATCACTGCAATATAGCTCATTGTTTATACATTTCTCCGCACGTCATATGTGTTATCTGCCACGCACGCTCCCTTCTTTCTTGATCTGGAAACACCCTGTTACTTCGGAATATATCAAAAAACCCGCGCATCTTCAAATGAACCTTCCAACCGCATCGACGGCGGAGTACCCAGAAATCCCCCCTCCCCTCAAGGGAGGGGATTCACCCTGTGGAATATTTATTACTTATTCAACAGGGTAATGGGGAGGGTGTTGAAAATATCTTTCATCAAAACACCCCCTCCCCCGTCAAGGGGGAGGGAAGTATAAGGATTCCCTGCCGCAGCAACGGCGGAGTAAAACAAAATTGAAGAACCCTGCGGCAAGACCGCAGGGAATATCAAATTTAATCAATGAAAATCCGTGCATCACGTATCCTGTATTTTTTTCTCGATTTTCGCCCATGTGTCACGTAAGGTAACTGTCCTATTGAAAATGAGTGTATCACGTGAAGAGTCAGGATCGACGCAGAAATAACCAAGCCGTTCAAACTGGTAAAGATTCCCGGGTGATGCGCCCGACAAACCCGGTTCTCCATAGCACGGTTTTAAAATCTCCAGGGAATCAGGATTCAGATTATCTTTAAAATCACCGCCATTTTTTATATCATCTGGATCAGCCTTCAGAAAGAGATGGTCATATAAGCGCACTTCTGCCTTGATTGAATGGACAGCCGATACCCAGTGGAGAGTTGCTTTTACCTTTCGTCCGTCCGGAGAATCACCACCCCTTGTTTCGGGGTCATACGTGCAGCGGAGTTCAACCACGTCTCCTGTCTTCTCATCCTTAACGACATCTACACATTTAATAAAATAGGCATATCTTAATCGTACTTCACGACCGGGAGACAAGCGGAAGAACTGTTTTGGTGGATGTTCACGAAAGTCATCTTGTTCAATGTAAATAACTTTTGAAAAAGGAACACGCCGTGTTCCCATGCCCGGGTCTTCCGGATTATTTATTGCTTCGAGCTCTTCGGTTATATCTTCCGGATAATTATCAATAACGACACGGAGCGGACGCAATACAGCCATGACACGCGGAGCCCTCTTGTTCAGATCTTCCCTGACACAGTGCTCGAGCAGGGCCCTGTCCACCGTACTGTCGCGTTTTGCAACCCCGATGCGTTCGCAAAAGGTGCGGATTGACTCCGGGGTATAGCCACGTCTCCGCAACCCTGCGATCGTCGGCATTCGCGGATCATCCCATCCCGCTACATACCCTCCTTCAACCAGTTCTATAAGCTTCCGTTTACTGAGCACTGTATGGCTTACGTTGAGGCGGGCGAATTCGATCTGCTGCGGATGGTAGAGATTCAACTCGTCAAGGAACCAGTCGTACAATGGCCGGTGATCTTCAAATTCGAGCGTGCAGATAGAATGAGTAATCCCCTCAATCGAATCTGAAAGACAGTGGGCAAAGTCATACATGGGATAAATGCACCATCTGTCGCCGGTACGGTGATGTTCTTCATGAAGTATGCGGTACATGACCGGATCCCGCATGTTTATGTTTCCCGATGCCATATCAATTTTTGCCCTGAGTGTGCGTGACCCGTCAGGGAATTCACCTTTTTTCATGCGCTCAAGCAGATCAAGGTTTTCCTCTACAGAACGATTGCGATAAGGACTGTCTTTACCAGGTTTTGTTAATGTCCCACGATACTCCCTTATCTCTTCTGCATTCAGGTCACAGACATACGCCCTGCCCTTTTTGATCAATTGCACGGCATACTGATAAAATTGCTCGAAGTAATCCGAAGCATAATACAGCCTTTCTTCCCAGTCAAAACCGAGCCACCGGACATCTTCCGTGATCGATTTCACATACTCAACTTCCTCTTTTGTCGGATTCGTATCATCGAACCGGAGATTACAGAGCCCCTTAAATTCTTCGGCTATGCCGAAATTGAGGCAAATGGATTTTGCATGTCCGATATGCAGATAACCGTTCGGTTCTGGCGGAAAACGGGTATGAACACGGCTGTCGTATTTTTTACCCTTGATATCTTCTATAACAATATCCCGGATGAAATTGGATGTTGGAGAAGAAACTGAAGAGGTATTATCAGAAGTTTCTTTTTTCTTTTTTATCATTGCAGTATCTTTCAGAATCCTGCTCCTTAAATCTTTTTAAGCAAACGGATATGCAAATGCTAATTATAGTCTGTGTATAAAGTCCGCATTCTAACACCCTCCCTCAACCCCTCCCGTCAAGGGAGGGGCATATTTACTACCCTCTCCCCTGGCGGGAGAGGGTGAGGGTGAGGGGGTCAAATAGTTTATACACAGACTACTGATTATAGTATATTTGCGTAATTCCTGGGGGAACCTATTTTTTGAAAAGCAGAAGCGGCACGTCATCTTGGAGTATCGACATCTGCGCTATCAAAGGCAATGAAATAGTGCAAGTCAACTTATTCAACAACGTCCCCTTTTGATTGCGCATTGATTGTCTTTATTGCCTTTTCCAGCCTCGTGAGGGTCTTTTCTTTCCCGACAATCTCAAGCACTTCAAAAATCCCCGGGCTTTCTGTCTTGCCTGTTATGGCAACCCGTACAGGCTGGGCAATATTTCCAAGCTTCATATTCTGTTTTTCAACTATTGATTTGACCACCTTCTCAATCTCAGGAGCAACAAAATGATCAAGACCCCTGAGTGATTCAAAAACCTCGATGAGATAAGGCAGACTTTTCTCATTTAAAAATTTTTCTTTTGCCTTTTGATTGTATTCAATAGCATCTGTTATATAAAACCTTAACGACACTGCAAGTTCTGCAAGAGTCTTTGAGCGTTCCTGCAATGTACCTATCGCCCTGGACAACCATCCTTTATCAATGCTCTGCCCTTCTTCAATGATATTTTCACTGATAAGAAAAGGCGTGACAAGTTCGGCCAGTCTCTCAGGAGATGTATGCATGATATACTGGCCATTGAGCCAGAGAAGCTTGTCCGGGTTAAAGACAGCTGCGGCTTTACCGACATGCTCGAACGCAAAATAGCGGATGAGCTCGTCACGGGTAAAAACCTCCTGGTCACCGTAAGACCATCCAAGACGCACAAGGTAGTTCACCAGAGCATCATGCAGGTATCCCTGCTCCTTGTACGCAATAACTGATGTCGCGCCGTGTCTTTTACTCAACCGTGCCTTGTCAGGCCCCAGGATCATCGGGAGATGTGCAAAGGCCGGCACTTCATATCCGAGCGCCCTGTAGATGTGCATCTGCTTCGGCGTATTGTTGAGGTGGTCATCTCCTCTTATGACATGGGTAATCTTCATGTCGACATCGTCAACAACAACGGTAAAATTGTAGGTCGGTGTCCCGTCTGAACGCATGATAATGAAATCATCAAGCTGGGCGGTGTCGAACACAATGCTGCCCCTGATCAGATCATGCACAACGGTTTCGCCCTCCTGTGGCATGTTAAAACGCACCACGGGTGTCCTGTCAGGGAGTGGTTTCCTGAGGCTTTTACACCGCCCGTCATACTTTGGCTGTCTTCCCTGAGCACGTGCCACCTGCCTTCTCCGTTCGAGTTCCTCGGGCAGGCAATAACAGCGGTATGCCTTTCCTTCGCGCAGGAGTCTCTCTGTGTATGTCCTGTAGATATCAAAGCGGTCGGTCTGCCTGTAGGGACCTTCATCCCAGTCCAGTTTCAGCCATTCCATTCCCTCAAGGATTGATTGTATATATTCTTCTGTTGACCGGGTCCTGTCGGTATCTTCAATTCTGAGAACGAATGTGCCCCCGTTCTGCCTCGCAAAGAGCCAGTTGAAGAGGGCTGTTCGTGCTCCTCCTATATGAAGATGTCCTGTGGGACTCGGTGCAAACCTTACTCTTACCATATATATCGTGATCCTCCTGTCCTGTAATGACCTAATCCATAGTATTCATAAAACTGTGACCCATAACTCTGGAAGATAGTATTGGAGCGGATTCTTTTGCCGATATTCAGATATACCCCCCTTATATCCCCCCTTGGCAAGGGGGGATATAAGGGGGGTGAGGCAAAAGCCCTCGGAGTCCCGACCAGAGGTCGGGAGGAGAATGAGCGATAATATTTTCTTCCAGAGTAATCCATCAAAAACCATGAATAATAGTGGCAATGCTCAGCATCTTTCTTGGTATAAAAAGCATTACAATGACTTGTGCAGCTCTATCTTTAAATACCGCTCTGTTGTTTGTGATACCTTAAACCTTTCGTCTCCTCTGTATCCGGCAATCCATACAATATCATCTCCAGCTGCAACGACCGGCACAGCGTCCCGTTCATCCCTCGGTACCTTCTCATCAACAAAAAAGTCCTGGAGTTTCTTCTTCTTCCCGAACCCGAGAGGATAGAAGAAATCGCCTTTTCTTCTTGACCTCACCGTCAGTTCCGTTCCCGTCTTCCCGGCATCAAATACTGCAATTGTCTTTCCGTTACCATACTGTTCCGCTGTTTTCTCTATCGATGCCTTAATCACAAGTCCTATCTCTTTCAGTACAACCTGTCCCGGCACACTCAGCGTACAAGAGCTCACTGTTGCGGGGATTTCAGAGGTGAGCACGAATGTAGCATAATCCTTAATGGCCCGTACTCCTCCGGGGAGGTGGATCCTGTCACCCTGCCGCCCCTGTTTGACAAGTTCAATAATGTTCTCTATATGGATGAATTCAATGCCCCTGAGACCTCTCGTATCGGCGAGGGCTTTTCTCAAAACCCTTCTCAGGATAACCCTGTTCATTGATTCCAAAGGAGAGAGAAAGAGTTCGATCCGGTCGTCTGTTTTTCTCGATATTAATTTCATGAGCGTTTTTGCGATAATAATTTCAAAGTATTTTTCCTCTTCTCTCAGGATATCCGCCATTCTTGCAATGCTCTGTGCGATGTGCGGGGCTATCTTTTTCATCTCCGGAATCAAAACCAGCCTGATCCTGTTTCTGAGGTAATCCTTTTTGAGGTTAGACGAGTCCATGATAAAATGCACGCGCTCCTCCCGGAGATACCGCTCGATATCCTCCCTCTCAACATCCAACAGGGGTCTGATAATCATTCCCCTGACCGGGGGTATCCCGGAAAGACCTTTGGGCCCGGATCCCCTGAAAATTCTCATGAGGAATGTCTCGAGCTGGTCATCTATAGTATGGCCCAAAGCGATCTTTTCTGCTCCGATGTCGTAAGCTACACGCTCGAGAGTCATGGAGCGCACTTCACGCGCTGCCTCCTGTATACCGAATCCATGCTCCCGTGCGTATGTCTTCACGTCTATTGACGTGCTCATGAAGCCTACGGATAAACCTTCGCTCAGTTGCCTGCAGAACCGGACCTCCTCCACGGTCTCATGAGGTCTGAGGCCGTGATCAATGTACAATGCAGTGAGGTCGAGTTTTACTCTCTCCCTGAGGCGGTGAAGGACGTGCAGGAGACAGACTGAATCGGGACCGCCGGAGAGTCCGACAAGGATTTTTTCTCCCCCTCTGAGCATTTCGTTTTTCCGGATTGTCGAAACTACCTGATCTAACAGGATATGAGACAACACGCTCTCAGCTCCAGGTATCCTTGTTGAGTTGCTCGAGGTACTCTTCCCATTCAATAGGCAGGAGGTATTTCTTCTTGTTATTGCATTCCTTGCAGGCAGGGACGATATTCACTTTACTCGACTTGCCACCCCGTATCAGGGGGACAATATGCTCCATGGTCAGATCCTTTGGAGGGACTTTCTTTCTGCAGAAAAAACAGATGCCCTGAGCACACTTCCTTGTCCACCACTGTGATTTCCTCAGCCTTTGCGCCTTTGCCTTTTCTTTCTTGATCTCTGCTTCAGTAACCGGCGGAATAAATGGTTCCATGGAACTATTAGAGCAGCTTGCCGAGATTACCTATCCCGGGCAACTGCATGCCGCCCGTGAGCTTTGACATCTCTTCGTTCACCATCTCCTGCGCACGTCTCAAAGCCTCGTTCACAGCAGCCATGACAAGATCCTGGAGCATTTCAACGTCTTCGGGGTTGACAACATCCTTCTCAATTTTTATTGAAATAATTTCTCCTCCGCCGCTTGCGACAGCAGTTACCATGCCGCCTCCTGACGTTGCCTCAACGGTCTTTTTCTTTGCTTCTTCCTGCATCTTTGCCATTTCTGCCTGAAGCTTCTGGGCCTCACGCATGATATCACCGAGCATTTTTTTGGACATGTTACCCTCCTGTCTCTTGGCTTTTCTTCTCTTTTACCGGAAAGACATCCACAATCCGTCCCTCGAAAAGTTCGAGGACTTCTTTGATCCCAGGGTCTGCCATGACCTTTTCCTTGAGGTCTTTTTTACGGACTGTCCTTTTCCCGGTGGTTTCTACGTCTATTTTTATAGTCCTTCCAAGCTCACCTGAAAAAATCTTCTCCATCATCGATTTATTATTCTCTACAGAATCAGCGAAGAGTGAATCTCCTCCGTTGAAGATGAGCAGCAGTCTCTCTCCATCAAGCCTGTATTCTGCCCTTGACAGTTTTGAGGCAAAAGGTGCATCCATGCTGCCGAGCACCCTCTCCCACACCTCATGTGACAAAGTCTCCTCCTCGGTCCTGACCGGTTTCTTGTTCTTCTCAACCGGTTTCGGTTGAACCCCTCTGTTGACCTCATTCCCGCCTTCCCGCTTCATGTATGTATCGAGATGATTGATAATCTCTTTAACGGGCTTCATACCGCTCAGAAAACTCGCCTTCAGGAGGGCCATCTCAAAGGCAAGGCGTGGCGCCGATGCATTCCTTATATCGATCTCAGCCTGCATCATTTCAGAGAGCATGAGGGCAAGCTGGTCTTCAGATGTCCTGGTTAAAATATCTTTCAGAACATCCCTGTCCTCCCCGCTCACATCAAGTATCCCCCCGGGTTCTTTCACAACGCTCGCAACGAGCAGATCCCTGAAGAACTGGACAAGTTCTTTTGTGAAGGTCCTGATATCCACGCCCTGTTCCACAAGCGTACCGACCATCTTCAGGATCATTTCTCTATTGCCTTCAATAAGCGCCACGGCCAGTTGAGAGAGAAGGCTGAAGTCAGCTATACCGAGGAGGTCCTTTACGTCTGATTCACTGATATCGGACGAAAACGAAGATAATTGATCGAGAATCGTCAGGCCGTCACGGAGACTCCCGTCAGCTGCCCTCGTCATCAGTTCGAGGGCGGGACCCGACATGGAAATACGCTCGGCATCCGCAATCCTTTTCAGGCGCTCTTTTATCCTGTTTCCCGGTATCCTCCGGAACGGCAAGTGTTGACAACGCGAAGTAACGGTCGCAGGGATCTTTTTCGGAGCTGTGGTCGCAAGCACAAAGACAACGTGTGAAGGGGGTTCTTCAAGGGTTTTCAACAGGGCATTGAATGCGGCATCGGAGAGCATATGCGTCTCGTCAATAATATACACCTTGTATCTCCCGCCTGAAGGGACGTATTTTACCCGTTCCCGAAGATCCCTGATGTCATTGACGCTGTTGTTCGATGCGCCGTCTATCTCTATGACATCAACAGAAGAGCCTTCCGATATGGACGTGCAGGAACTACAGGTACCGCACGGCGTAGGGGTTGTTCCAAGATGACAGTTCAGCGCCTTTGCAAGTATTCGCGCCGTAGAGGTTTTCCCCACCCCCCGGGGTCCGGAGAATATGTAGGCATGTGCGATCCTGCCCTGGTCAATGGAATTCTTCAGAACACGCACGATGGGTTCCTGTCCAATGAGATCATCAAACCCCTGTGGTCTCCATTTTCTCGCCAAGACTAAATAGCTCATAGATAAAGTCATTGGTCACTGGTCAATAGTCAATAATTTTTAATGACTGTTGACTAATGACTGTTTTTCTTGTCTTCCCGGAGCTTGAGAACGGCTGCCTCCGGCACCCAGGAAAAACGCTTACCGCTGCTTCCTCCCGGACCTGACGGATTTCACATTGCCCTGCTGCGAAGGGCCGCTCCCAAGCTCCTGAGAGACAAGATGGCGGAGAGAGTGGGATTTGAACCCACGGTGAAGCTTTTAACCCCACACACGATTTCCAGTCGTGCCCCTTCGGCCTCTCGGGCATCTCTCCATAGTAACTTTTTTCTTGACTCCAATTCCAGCGGATGAATACTGTGTTCCCTATTATAGTAGTTTATGAAAATTTCTGTGCGTTCGCCATTTATATCCTTTAATCAACTCCCCGCAGGTTATCCTAAAATTATAAGACAATGATGCACCGCATAAATAGTGTCTGTGTATAAAGTCCACATTCTAACACCCTCCCCCAACCCCGTCAAGGGAGGGGAAATGATGGGATAGACCTCCCGTCAAGGGAAGGGAAATAATGGGATAGACCTCCCGTCAAGGGAGGGGCATATTTACTACCCTCTCCCCTTGCGGGAGAGGGTGAGGGTGAGGGGATTAAATAGTTTATACAAAGCTCTAAATATGTTGTAATTGCAATCGTTAGTGTAGTGTCTCTTAAACAGGTGGTGTTATTAAATGACTACTATTGGCGTCATGTTATCATTCCGGCTTGTCCGGAATCGCTCAGGGTTTCTCAGAAAGATTCCCGACTCCCGAATGCATTCGGGATTGCGGGAATGACACCCCATTTAAGCTGTTTATAACACCAGTCGTTTATGAGACACTGCATTAGGTTGTGCATCATATACGCAGATTGCTATTGCGTTCATCCTGCAAGCTGCGAGGCATCTCTATCTCCCCGCCCTCCCCCATCAAGGGGGAGGAAATAGTTTGGCAATGGTATGTTTTAAACCAAACATGCCTGTTTTCATGAAATACATCGTGATAACATAAGAAAACAAATCCTGTCCGCCTGAGGCGGATAAAAATGAGCGGAAATACTGAATCCCCCGGTTTCTATCCTATAAATACCCAAGATGCCACAACAAAAAAACCATAAAGCGTTATGAGAGTTTTTTCCTCAATAACTCATTGATCATCTGTGGGTTAGCTTTTCCTTTCGTCGCCTTCATGACCTGGCCGACAAAAAACCCCATAAGTTTCTGCTCTCCCTCTTTAAACCGGGCAACCTCTTTCGGGTGTTTTGCGATTACATCACCAACGATCCTCTCGATCTCCCCTGTATCTCTTATTTGTACGAGTCCTTTTTCTTTTATGATAACGCCGGATTCCTTGCCAGTCCTGTACATTTCTTCAAAGACCGCCTTTGCTATTTTTCCGCTGATAGTACCATCCTCAATAAGTTTAAGCATGCCGACAAGTTGCTCCGGTTTTAAAAGACATTCCTCGAAAGGTTTATTGTCTGAATTTAATAACCTCAAAAGCTCGCCCATAATCCAGTTTGAAACAACTTTTGGTTGTCCCCCCAGCTTCACTGCATCTTCAAACCAGTCGGCAATCGCTTTTTCTGATACCAGCAGATCTGCATCATAATCAGGGAGGCCGTATTCTGAAACAAACCGTTCTCTTTTTACATCCGGCAGTTCCCGAAGGCTTTTTTTGATATCTTCAAGCCACGTTTGATCGACCATGATGGGAACAAGGTCCGGTTCAGGGAAATAGCGGTAATCATGCGCCTCCTCTTTTGTACGCATCGGCTGCGTTGTTCCTGTCGTAGCATCCCAGAGCCTCGTTTCCTGTCTAATCATCCCTCCGTCTTTCAGGACGTTTGCCTGGCGTTTTATCTCGTACTCCAGCGCCTTCTCGACAAACCGGAATGAATTGATGTTCTTTATCTCCACTTTTACTCCAAAATCTTCCCGGCCAACAGGCCTGATCGAAACATTCGCATCACACCGGAGTGATCCCTGCTCCATGTTTCCGTCGCAGACGCCAAGGTACCTGAGGATGGCCCTCAGTTTCTTCATGTACGCAACAGCTTCAACCGGTGTCCTCATATCAGGCTCTGATACGATCTCCATGAGAGGGACACCTGTCCTGTTTAAATCCACAAAACTGAAATTCCCTCCGGAAGCAGACCCGTGGATGTTTTTCCCCGCATCCTCCTCCATATGGATTCTCGTAATCCCGATCCTTTTAACGTTCCCGTCAACAACGATCTCAATGTAACCATGCTCGCATATGGGAAGCTCATACTGGCTTATCTGGTAGCCCTTTGGAAGGTCAGGATAGAAGTAGTTCTTCCGTGCAAACCTGCTGTATGGAGAGATACCGCAGTTCATTGCAAAACCGGTCTTTATGGAAAACTCGAGCGCTTTTTTGTTTAATACAGGGAGAACGCCCGGCATTCCTATGCAGACCGGGCATGTCTGCGTATTCGGTTCTGCCCCGAATTTTGCAGGGCAGCCACAGAAGATTTTCGTTTCGGTCAGCATCTGTGCATGGACCTCGAGACCGATAACTGCCTCATACTTCATAGGGCAGGCTTTCTTCTGTGCCAGTCGGTACTCTGTTCATAGGCATGCGCGACCTGTAAAATTGCCTCTTCATCGAAATGCTTCCCTATCAACTGCACGCCAACCGGCAAATTGTCCGACGTGAATCCGCACGGGATGGAAATCGCCGGAACCCCTGCAAGGTTGACCGATATGGTAAAGATATCGGACAAGTACATCTGGAGGGGGTCAGCAGTCTTTTCGCCGATTTTAAATGCGGCAGTTGGCGACGTCGGGGTAACGAGCACATCCACCCTGTTAAATGCATCTTCAAAATCCTTTTTAATGAGTGTCCTTGCCTGCTGGGCCTTCCTGTAATACGCTTCATAGTAGCCTGACGAAAGGGCGTATGTCCCGAGCATGATTCTCCTCTTGACTTCAGTACCGAAACCCTGCGCCCTTGTATTGACATACATGTCCATCAGGTCCCTGCCTTTCGCCCGAAAGCCGTACTTCACGCCGTCATACCGCGCAAGGTTCGATGACGCCTCCGAGGTGGCCAGGACATAGTACGTTGCAACAGCATATCCCGTATGCGGGAGAGAGACCTCGACAGGAACTGCGCCGAGTGATTCAAGTTGTCTTATCGCCTCTCTCACTGCTGCAAGGACCTCTGCATGCATTCCTTCAATGAAATATTCTTTGGGTATCCCGATCTTTATGCCTTTCATATCCCTGTCAAGGACTGCCGTGAAATCAGGCAGCGGCACCGGCGCCGAGGTCGAGTCGAGCGGATCATGCCCCGCAATAATGTTCATCAGGAGTGCCGAATCCCTCACATTCTTTGTCAGGGGCCCGATCTGGTCAAGGGACGAGGCAAAGGCAACGAGGCCGTATCTCGACACACGACCGTACGTCGGCTTTAATCCCACGACCCCGCAGAGCGCAGCAGGTTGCCTGATTGATCCTCCTGTATCTGAACCGAGCGCTGCAATGCATTCATCAGCAGCAACCGCAGCAGCAGAGCCCCCGCTCGAGCCGCCCGGAATTCTCTCGAAATCCCACGGATTCCTTGTCGTGAAGAAACCTGAATTCTCTGTGGATGAGCCCATTGCAAATTCATCGAGATTCGTCTTGCCGGCAAGGACATACCCGTGATCAGACAGTCTTGCTGTTACCGTACTTTCATACGGCGGTATGAAATTGTGCAGCATATTCGACGAGCACGTCGTGAGAATCCCCCTTGTACACATATTATCCTTAACCGCAATCGGTACACCTAAAACCGGTGAGCGACCCGATGTTCCCTGCCGGTTAATCTGCTCCTGAATACCCTCAGCAGTCCCGAAAGCCTTTTCCCTTGTAACCGTAACAAAGGCCCTGACACGGTCATCAACAGCATCGATCCTCCTGAAGACTGAATCGAGCATGTCCCTTACTGAAATTTCCTTTTTATCGAGCAATGCCCTCACGCCTGCAATCGTTAACCTGTAAAGATCCACCTATTCCCTCCGTCAGTGGTTTGCGACAAGAAAACCGTGATTATTCCTTTCTTGAAAGGGTTTTTTGATATTGCTATTATAGTATGCTGGAATATATTTTTGTATAGCAACCGGTCAGTATACACATGATGCAAAAAAATATTGAGGGGCATAGCACGCGCAATCGTGGGTATTTACAGCAAGAGAAGAATAAACAAGATTGAACAATATCTGTTAAGATCACCTTCGTTCATTCACACCGATGATGATACATTTCTGAAGCGCTACACAATGTCTGAATGGACTGAGTATGAATTATGGTTATTCAGAAACCGCCTGTGTACCATTCAAAGCCTGAAGACCTTATATAAAAAATCCAAAGCATTCAAGATTAAACCTGTCATATCGATCCTCATGCCTGTATACAATCCCGATCCGTCGGAATTTATGCAGGCAATTGAGTCTGTTCTGTGGCAGGCCTATCCTTACTGGGAACTGTGCTTAGTCGATGACATGTCTGACAGCAGAGATTATCTGAAACTACTCGGCAGATTGCGCGACAAAAGAATAAAGGTCTTCCTGAAGGACTCCCGGGACGGAATCGCAGAAACAACACAACATGCCCTCCTTGCCTCTACGGGGGATTACGTCGTTCCCCTTGACCAGGATGACGAGTTACATCCGGACACGTTCTTTCGTTTTGTCGATATGTTCCAGAACCACGAGATTGATTACTTCTACAGCGACAGGGACATGATTTCTCCGGGCGGGAAGCGATATATGCACTTTTTCAAACCAGGATGGTCACCCGAATATCTGCTCTCATTCAATTACCTATCACATGTCGAAATATTCAATAAACAGCTCGTTCTCGACGCTGGCGGTTATCGAAAAGATTACGAAGGCTCGCAGGATTATGATCTCGCACTGAGAGTAACCGAAAAAACAGACAACATTGAGCATTATCCGATGATTCTCTACAGCTGGAGGCAGTCCCCCGTGAGTATTGCGAGCAACCACGAGGCAAAATCGTATATCTATGATGCCGGGGTCAGGGCTTTGAAGGATACGGCAAAGAGGAGAAATCTTCCGGTAAAAGACATTGTTGAAGATACTACTCTCTGGAGAGGGCACTACAAAATTGTATGGGATGAAGGTTTTTTTTCTGAAAGAAAGATTTTTTTTGTCGGGATATGCAGCAACGGAAAAGACCCGACCAGTCTGAAAAAACTCCTTGAGAGCATGACGCCTGGTTTGAACATGCGTTTTATCACGACCGACGCTGCCGTTGCACAGATCAACACGGCACTGAAGAACATGGCAGAGGATGCCTATGTATTCTTTTGCGATGATTCCGTAGTAGAGGTCGTTTCCCCGGCATTCCATGATATGCTCGGATACCTCTCCATTGACGGGGTTTGTGCTGTCGGCTGCAAGCTGCTCGACGATACCAACAAGATATTTTCTGTGGGGTTATCCATAAGCAGCTCCGGTACCGTACTCTATAATTACCGGGGGAGTCCCGTATCCGAACACGGATACGGTGCAATAGCATCGGTACCCCGTAATGTATCCCTTGTTTATCCTGCATTCTGGGGCGCCAAAGTATCAGCCATAAAAGAGAGCGGTTATCTGAAGGGGGCAGGACGTTTTTTCCAGGCATCTATGAATTTTTTTATATCGTCAATGAAGTCACATCAAAGAATCGTCTGTGTTCCCTCTCTGTGTCTCAGGATTGATACCAAAAAAATCGAAGACGGAGGCGCCATGCACAATTTTTCAGACACGTGGATCCATTCGGGATTGACTGATGCATACTATAATCCGAACCTTACGGACAGTTTTGAAGATTTTGGGATAAGGCTTTAGCGTCGTGTCTATGGAAGAACCGCGGGTACTGATCATTATCGTTACCTATAACCGGAAAGAATACGTTGCCAATCTCCTGACATCCCTCAAAGAGCTTGACTATTCAAACGTTCACATTATCGTTGTAGACAACGCAAGCACCGACGGAACCGCCGCATACCTGAAAGAACATTTTCCCTCTCTGACGCTGATCGAGAACAGTGAAAACACCGGCGGTTCAGGAGGGTTTACGAGAGGGTTGCAGTACGCTTTTGGGCAGGAAGGCTATAAATATTACTGGCTGCTGGACAACGATGTCGTTGTTTCAAAAGATGCGCTGAGACATCTCGTTGTTACACTCGAGAGAAATGGTGACATAGCAGTGGCAGGTTCACAGATGTGTCAGCTCGATAATCCTGAAGTAACAAATGAGATCGGTGCCTATGTTAATTTTCATCATGGTCACCTTGTCCTCAACAGACATCTCACAAGAAAAAGAAACAATGCGACGGGGATATACGACGTTGACTATGTTGCGGCTGCATCACTGCTTGTCAGAGCAGGTGTGGCAAAAAAAGCAGGCATCTGGGAGGACTTCTTTATCCATTTTGATGATGTCGACTGGTGCCTCAGGATTAAGAAGATGGGCTACAAAATAGTCGGTGTTGCAGATTCCGTCATATGGCACCTTTCCGCTTCAGAGAAACCGGTAACGTGGCAGCATTACTATGATGTAAGAAATATGCTCTTCCTGCTCGGGAAACATGCCGCTGCAAAGGATGTCGCTAGGTTCGGAAGGCGAAAATGCCTCCAGGCGATACACACGGAACTCAGGGGGCTGACTCCGGTCGCTGAAATCATTCTCGACGCACTCGATGACTTCCGGAAAGGCAAAAAGGGGGAAAAGACATTTCATCTCCCAGAGCATATCAGTGAAGAGGCACTGAAAAAATCACACCCTGCAAAAGATGTATTTGTATATCAAAATGAGTGGTTCGACCTGAGGAAATACCCGTTCGAAGACGGATACAAGGGTTCGATTAAGGATATCATGCTGCCGGCGTATCTGACCGATGCCTTCTGGTATTGGGCACGGGAAAATACCGTCCCGGTCATGAAACTCAATAAGATGACGAAGCTGCTCCTGCTCACGTTCGGACTCCTCGGATACAGGAGATACAAACGGGCTTTTTCAGATATCAGGTGCATGTCTTTTTTCCCTGCTTTTCTATCTCAGGAACTGGTTGTGACACAAAATGGAACAAACTGGCTTATTAAACGGGACAGGTTATCAGCATGGAAAAGCCTCCTGAGCGTGTGTTGGAGGAGTATGAAACACTACTATAACTTCACTGTTTTATGATATTTGACCTCGGGAAAAAGAAACTAAAAAAGGCCATTGGGGGAGCGCTAAAAAATTTCAAATACCACACATATGGAAGGTGTACGATCTGCGGGAAATTTACACCCTTTATCTGTATCGACATCTTGGCAGCAAGGAATAATATGTACTGCATTTTCTGCAGAAGTTCTTCAAGAAAAAGACATGTAGCGAAACTCGTCATGGAAACGTGTCTTAGCGACGTATCATGCATTGCTGAAATGCCCAGGGCAAATAGGAAATTACACTTTCTTAGTGCCTCTTTTAACGACTCTTTCTATAAAGTTCTATCTGGCTGCGAATTTTTCTACTGCTCTGATCTTTTCCCGGACATCCCGACAGGAACAGAAATAAAAACCAGGGTATTCTGCCAGAACTTGGAACATATGACTTTTGAGAATGACTCGTTTGATATAGTCGTCACCGAGGATGTTTTAGAACATGTTGAAAACCATATAAAAGCTTATAAGGAAATCCACCGCGTCCTGAAATTAGGTGGCTACCATATCTTTACTGTTCCTTTTTTCTTTGACAGGCCGACACTCGTCCGTGTTGATACCGATAATAATATATTCCTTTTACCTCCAGAATACCACGGGGATTACTTAAGGGGGGAAATACTCGCATACCGTACGTTCGGGATAGACCTCTATGGTATGCTCGATGATTTAGGATTTGAGACATTTGTCCGTCATTCATTGTATCGAGATCAAAAATGGGGGATATTTGAAAGCTATGTATTTGTTTCCAAAAAGATCTTATAATGAGCGGATATGTTATAAACACCATGAAATATGATTTTCTCATTGTCGGGGCAGGCATTACCGGAATCTCTTCAGCGCGGGTTGCGGCTGAATCAGGGAAACGGGTGCTCATCATTGATAAACGGAACCATATTGGCGGCAACTGCTACGATGAGTACGACGAACATGGAATCCTGATCCATAAGTACGGCCCTCATATCTTCCATACGAATTACAAGGAAGCCTGGGATTTCCTTTCGAGATTCACGGAATGGAGAGAGTATCACCATAGAGTGAGGGCTTACGTAGACAATAAGCTCCTGCCTTTTCCTATAAACCTTGATACGATCAACCTTCTCTACGACCTTAATCTTGACCCGGTTCAAATGGCCGCTTATCTAGAATCAAAAAAAATACCGACAGATGAGCTAAGAAACTCGAAAGATGCGGTCATTTCAAAAATAGGGGTTGACCTGTATGATAAATTCTTTAAAAATTACACCGTGAAACAGTGGGGAATTCCTGCTGATAAGCTTGCCGCATCTGTCTGCCAACGGATTCCGATACGGCTGAATAGGGATGACCGGTATTTTAGCGACGCCTATCAGGGAATGCCAGATCTGGGGTATACAACCCTTTTTGAGCGGATGCTCTCACACGAAAACATTCACCTTCAATTGAATACTGCGTATCGTGATAGTTTTCGCGACTGTGAAAAAGTCATTTACACAGGTCCTGTTGATGAGTATTTCAATTACTGTTTTGGAAAACTTGGATATCGTTCACTGCAGTTCGATTTTAAATATCATCCTGTTGATTCGTTTCAAGACTATGCAGTAATCAATTATCCTAATGACCATGATTTTACAAGGATTACGGAATACAAAAAATTGACCGGTCAAAAGGCAGCGGGGACGACTGTTTCTTATGAATTCCCCCGCGGCACTGGTGACCCGTACTATCCCATGCCGACACCGGAACATCATCAATTATATAAAAAGTACCGGGCAGAAGCTGAAAAAACAGACAAGGTATTTTTTGCCGGGCGATTGGGCACGTATAGGTATTTAAACATGGACGTCGCGTGTCTAGAGGGGATTCATTTGATGAAAAAACTGCTATGATAGGTAAGATATGTATCTTATCCTAACCATATGGAAACTCTTATTAGCATAGTATTTCTCAATTACAACAGACTGCACGAAACAAGAAAAACCGTGCATAAGCTCCTGCAATGCAGGAACGAGCTCGACAATATTGAAATCATTGCTGTCGACAACGGTTCTCAAGACGGAACACGGGAATATCTCGCCGGACTCGGGGAGAGCATCAGGATCGTATTGCTTGATAAAAATTACGGCATCGAAGGCTACAATAAGGGGTTCGACATTGCAAAAGGTGATATCATCATCGTTCTCGACGACGACTCACACATTGATGCAGAAACCATTAAACGGGCTGGCGAATTATTTTCTCAAGATACACACTTGGGGATCATAGCGTTCAAGATAGTAAACGAAAACGGCGAGAGGTTTAAAACGTGGCATATCCCCGCCCAGGATACCTATCAGGAATCATTTGCCTTTGTTGGTTGCGGGTTTGCCGTCCGGAAGGACATTTTCAAGGAGATCGGTTTTTACCCGCGGGAGTTTTTCCTTTACCACAACGAAATAGCTGTTGCCATAAAAGTCAAACTAAGCGGCTACAAAATTATCTATGATCCTTCCTGTGTAGCAGTACACAGGACCGCCGGGCAGCAGAGAGACCCTTCAAGAAGGATATATTACACGCTCAAAAATTCCCTGGTATTGATCTGGATGTATTATCCTTTCCACCTGGCGCTCTATATGACAATTTCAAGGATTATTATCAGTTTCTCTCTCGCGCTCGTTTATATGAAAGGGAAAGCGGCAGTACATGCCTTATGCGATTTCAGATTGAGTCATCCGAAAAAAATACTGTTACCGAAGAAGAAACGGGAAATCCTGAAACCCTTTTTCTATCAGAACAGCATTTTTCACAGGATTTTTCATCGGCTGGCATGATACATCTTCATGGTACACTCACAATATAATGAATTCTGCATATCCTTATTTTCCCCGCACAGGGTATTTTTATAGAATGTGCTAAACTAATTTCCGAGAGAAGTATCCATAGGATAAATATGAAACTTCAGCCCAGATTATTCATGAAGCGCTCAATACCAGAGCAGATGCTGTATCGGAGCGGCTTTATCCCGATGAATACCGGGACCCCTCGGAGGTCCGCAAAAGCGGGCCGAGAATGAGCGATGATAGTGCATCTGCTCTGGTTGATCTGGAAATTTGTGAATAACCGAGGTTGGATCAAAGCTTAATGATTTATGGATGATAAAAACCCACTCGTATCGATAATCGTCAGAACAAAGGACAGGCCTCAACTCTTAAAAAATGCCCTCCGGAGTATTGGCAATCAGGGCTACAGGCCGGTAGAGGTTGTTCTCGTCAATGACGGCGGATGTGATCTCCCTGCTGGGGAAATCAAGAATATGCTTGCTGATGTCCCATTACAGTACATCCCCCTCGAAAAGAATATGGGGAGAGCACATGCCGGAAATGTAGGGATCGAGCATGCACAGGGGCAATATATAGGTTTTCTTGACGACGATGATGAATTCTCCCCAGAGCATGTCGAAACGCTCGTTACATCACTGCACGGGTCAGAGTATAGCATCGCATATACGGGGGTCGAATTCGTCGAGAATTCATTTCATGATGACGGATCATCCTCTCACCGTGGGAAAAAGGCGCTCTTTTCCAGGGACTTTTCCTATGAAGATCTCGTCATTCATAACTACATTCCCCTCATGTCTTTATTATTTAAGGCAGCCCTGTTAAAAAATTTGAAATTCGACGAGTCGTTTGACCTCTATGAAGACTGGGATATGCTCATCAGGGCAGGGGAAAAGAACAAATTCCATTTCATTGATAAAATAACCGCGGTCTATAACCAGTGGAGCACCTCGCAGATCGCGTTCAAAAGCCCCCAGGAAACGATACGGAAAGAAACGCTGAAACTCTACAGGAAACACCGTGAAAAGATCCCCCTTGAGCTCATATTCGACCTAAGAGAAGAAAATGCCGGAAAGGATACCCTGATCGCTGAGAAGAATGAATATATCGGGAACATGGAAACCCGTATTCATGCGCTTGAAAAAACACTCGGGGAGAGGGAAAACCATCTCCGGCTGATTCAATCCGGCAGGGGGTGGAGACTTTTGAGTAAGTATTATAAGATAAGAGACAGGATTCTTCGTCTGATACGTTAGGGGAGAAAAGACAATGAGGAACAAATGGTCTCCGAAAGGAAAATAATCAACCCTGCAAACTGAAGGGGCAGGAAATATCTATGGTTGGAAACAATGAACCGCTGGCTTCTCCTGTCACACCCGGGATTAGCGTTATCATTCCTCTTTATAATCACGAGAAGTATATCGGAGAAGCCATCAAATCAGTTCTGAACCAATCATGTGAAGATTTCGAACTCATTATCATAAATGACGGCTCTACAGACAACTCGGAAGAGGGGGTTAAGAATATTCAAGATAAGAGAATCCGGTATTACTATCAGGAAAATCAAGGGACCCATAATGCTTTAAACAGAGGGATTAGCCTGGCTCGAGGCAAATATATCAGTATTTTAAACTCTGATGATGTCTATTATCCCAATAGATTTGAAAAAATGATGAGTATACTCGAGCATGACAGTTCCGACCATGCAGTTTTCAGTCACATAGAATTTATTGATGGCAATGGCAATTTCATACGATTCAAAAGGGGGGCAGAAGATAACTGGTTAGGACACAATCCGGAAACATCATATAAAGGGAATAACCATGTTATCCTTGATCTTCTCGCCGGCAATTTTCTCTATACGACTTCCAATTTGTTCTGCAGGAAACGTGTTTTTGATAATATCGGTCCCTTTTCAAATCTGAAATACATTCACGATTACGAGTTCTTTTTGAGACTGTGTTATAATTACAAAATTCACATTATTGAAGAGCCTCTCTTGAAATACCGGTTTCACGAATCGAACACACTCAATGAAAATTATTCCGTCTCTAATTTCGAAACAGGTCTTGTCCTGTCAAACTTTCTCCTCAAGTACGATCTCGAGAAAATTTTTCCACCCAAAGACGGGACATCCCTTGCTCTGGCCAGGTTTTTCAATTCATTGAATACCTATGATACTGACAAAATGATCATGGCCCTGCTCCTGTTTAGCTTGAAGTATCGCAAAGATGTCGGAGACAAACTCCTTGAGATTTTCACAGAGAATGGTAACAATCCGTTCAGAACAGCCTGTATTGATGCATTTAAAAAAACCCGTGACCTCTCGTTATCCAAACAGGCGCTCACCTGGCAGGAAGGACAAACAGAATTATGGTGGAGAACTGCGGAAGAATTCAAAAACAAGGCACTGAGCCTCGATGAGGAAATCAGACGCCGGGATGAAAAAATCAGACGGGCAGAAGAAGATCTCGGTTCACTATTAGAAAAAGAACGTCAATTGCAGGAAATAATGAATTCTTATAGATGGAAACTCTTGACGAAAACGAGCAATGTGATTGACAGAATTTTACCATTGGAAAGCAAAAGACGCCTCTGGACAAAGAGGTTTTTGAAAAAAATATTTTCAACAGATTGACATGCCTATGAAAAAACACAAAGTTGCCGTCATTACGAGGACAAAAAACAGGGCTCTTCTCCTCAGGCGGGCGGTCGAGAGTGTTCTCGGACAGACATTTCAGGACTGGATTATGGTTATTGTAAATGATGGTGGCAACAAAGACGATCTGAACGAATTAGTTTCAGAATACAAGGATAAATTTCGCGATAGATGCCTCATCGTCCATAACGATTCATCATTGGGAATGGAGGCAGCTTCGAATAGAGGGATAAAAGCTTCAGATAGTGATTATGTCGTCATTCATGATGACGATGATTCCTGGGACCCGGTCTTTCTTGAAAAATGTGTCCGGTTTCTCGATGGTAATCACCATCAGAATATTGCCGGGGTGATCACTTACAGCGTCCGGATATTAGAAAAAATTGTTGATAATAAACTGATAACAGAACAAAAAGAACCTTTTAATTCATGGCTGAAAGCTGTAAGCTTTTTCCGAATGTGTTCCAGCAATATTTTCCCACCTATTTCATTCGTTTACGAACGCAAGGTATTAGATGAAATCGGGTATTACAGGGAAGACTTTCCCGTTCTTGGTGATTGGGAATTCAATTTGAGATTTATTCGCAAATACGATATCTATCTGATCCCTGAAGAACTTGCCTACTATCATCACCGACTCTCCATAAAGAATGGCAATTACAGTAATTCTGTCGTTGTTGACGACAGTAAACATAAATTCTACGATGCACTCTTACGCAACGAAATGCTCCGTAAAGATTTAGAAAGTAATTCTATTGGTATGGGATACCTTCTCAATATGAGCAAGGGGTTTGAAGACATCCACTCGCAGATATTCCCGATTGAGCGGTTTATAAACAGGATTAAGAGCATCAACTGGTTGAGAAAATTGGCAAAGAATGTCCTGTGGAAATCCCCCCGTTAGAGGAATTATTCGATGCAACGGAACCTGAGATCACTCATAGATAGATCACAATACGTGTCTTTTGATATTTTTGATACAGCAGTCATACGGTCAGTGCTAAAACCTACCGATGTATTCAAGCTCGTTGAACAGTATTTTAAAATGCACGGGAACGAACTCCGTTTCGATTACAAGACAGTCCGTGTTGAAGCCGAAAGGAGATCACGCGAGATTGCATGGAAAACGAAGAAACGATCAGAAATAACCCTTGAGGAAATCTATTGTTGCATGAGAGAAGACTTTGGAATCGATCCTGTGACTGCTGAAAATCTCAGGCAACTTGAACTGGACACTGAAATGAAGATATGCATTCAGAATACGTTCATTCATGCACTCTACACGTACTGTCTGGAAAAAGGCAAAAAAGCAATCTTTACGTCTGATATGTATCTTCCATTGGATTTTGTCAAACGCATAATGCACAATACCGGCTACAGGACATTTCATAAGATATATTTATCTTCATCTCTCGGAATAACGAAATCAACCGGCGAGCTCTATGCTTCTATAATCGAAGACCTGAAATGCAGGCCATATGACATTTTACATATTGGAGATACTTATAACTCAGATGTGAAAACAGCCCGGAAGTATGGGCTTACTGCATACTATTACGAAAAATGTTTTGACCGGGCACTCCGTCTTAAAAAATTAAGAGATAATGTACTGAATGAATTTCTCGATAGGGAGTACTCGATCGAGGAATCCATATATCTCTCAACCATCGTCAACCAATCGTGTTCAGGCAGAGAACCAGAAAAGAAAACTCTTTCACATGACTTCTGGTACGATTTCGGTTATCACTACGTCGGCATACTTTTCTTCGCATTTACCAGATGGTTATTAGAGCAGGTAAGAAAGGACAATATAGAGAGATTGTATTTCCTCTCGCGTGACGGATATATCCTGCGGAAGGTATATGACCTTATGTCACAGGCTTTCGATCGTGCTCCTCAGTCAGAATACATGTATGCTTCCAGAAGGGCTTTGAATCTCCCTGTAATTATGGAAATCGATGACCAGACGCTTGACTTCCTCGTCAGCGGAACGAGCACTTTGAGAGTCGCACAATTCATAGAACGTCTCGGGTTTAATCCGTCACAATTTACCGAAGCAATAACAGAAGCAGGATTTTCGCATAAAGACAACCTGGTTATAAACAGTAAGGACTACGGCAGGTTAAGGAAATTATTCATATTACTGTCCGGAGAGATTCGAGAAAAAGCAGCGACGGAACGCAAGAATCTCTTTGACTATTTCGAGAGCATCGGTCTCCCCGAGGGGAAAAAGATCGGTGTCGTTGACATTGGTTGGCATGGAACGCTTCAACATTCCATAAATAAGTTAGTACAGATGTACGGAAGAGAGCCCTCGATAAAGGGATACTACCTCGGGACATTTCATAAGGCAAAGGAGTTGCATGAGACCGGACAACAAATGAGTGCTTATCTCTGCGAATTTGGACAACCGGAATATTTCCATAAAATTATTAAATATTGCGTCGAGATTTTCGAGTTTATCCATATAGCACCGCATGGCAGCGTTATTAATTTTGAGAAGGTCAATGGCAACATGAAACCCGTTTTTGACCGGGATGACTGTGAACGGGAAAAAATCCAAAAAGCCCGGACAGTACAAAAAGGGGCATTAGACTTTATCGAAGACATAGTGAAAATCTGGGAACAGTTCCTTTTTCTCAGGATTCCCAAGGAGACCGCAGTGAAACCTCTTGCAAGAATTTTACGAAATCCTACTGCCACCGAAGCTATGCTCTTAGGCGACTTGGAGCACGCAGAGGGGTTCGGTGATGTATACGTGAAGCGATATATAGCAAAACCCCCAAAACGGAGCACTCTCTTGACGAACCCCTATAGCCTCTTACAAGGGTACAGGAAAGCGTTCTGGAGAAAAGGATATAAAAAAAGACTGTTGTCTTTTAACCTGCCTTTCAGAGACTTTGAATGAATTCATGTTTTTCATATAATAATTACAAAAGAAAAGCTGTTTTGTTATATTCAAGATATTAACAAGGTGAGTTATTTGGAAGACTATTCAAATTGTATGGTATCCTTTGTGATCCCGAACTGGAATCACAAACAGATGCTCTCGGAGTGCATTGCCTCGATCTACTCGAACAGTGACTTTATCCAGAAGGACGTCATCGTTGTAGACAATGCCTCCACCGACGGCAGCAGCGACCATATAAAAAAGATGTACCCTGAGATTATATGGATTCAGAATAAAACCAACCTCGGGTATGCAAAGGCTATCAACCAGGGCATTCTCTTATCAAAGGGTGATTTCCTTTTCCTCCTCAATAATGACATCAAGTTAATGGAAGACACCTCGGAAAAGCTCTTGACTCTTCTTCTCGAAAATCCTGGGATAGGAGCAGCTGCGCCCGTGCTTTATTATCCGAATGGAAAAATCCAGATATCGTGCAGGAGATTCCCGACTCCTTCTGCGCTCCTGTTGGAATTTCTCGGTATTAATAAAATGGGGAGGTTCTACCGGTGGAAATTACGAAAAGATGAACATCTTCTCGACGGTACCGTCCTTCAACCCATGGCCTCTGCCCTGATGGTAAAACGGCAGTGCTGGAATGCTGTGGGACCGCTGGATGAAGAATTCCCGATTTTCTTCAACGATGTCGACTGGTGTTACAGGCTTTACAAAGATACCGCGTATACAATCCACCTCTATCCCGAGGCAAAGGCAATACACCATGAGGGAGCATCGGTAAAGGATTTAGGGTACAAGAAGAACATCGAGTTTTATAAAGGACTCGCAAGGTTTTATCTGAAACACTTTATCTCAACACCATCGAAACAAAAAAAAGGCATGTTACATGAATAGAGAAACGCCGCTCATCTCCGTCATTGTCAGGACAAAGGACAGGCCGAAGCTGCTCAAAAGAGCATTGCAGAGCGTTGCTGCACAAACATACAGGCCCGTCGAGGTTGTTCTCGTCAATGATGGCGGCTGTAATCTTGATATTGAAGAGATTAAGGACATCCTCGGCGGCATATCCCTGACGTACGTAAGACTTGTAAAAAATACCGGGAGAGCACACGCCGGAAATGCGGGGATAAACCATGCGGAAGGCCAGTTTATCGGGTTTCTGGATGATGATGATATATTATATCCCTCGCATATAGAAACCTTATTCCATTCGTTTCAACAAACAGAAGCACAGATAGCATATTCGTCCGTGCAATCAGTCTATTACAACTGGACAGACTCGGAGAACTCGCAATTCACCAAATTAGGAAAGGCGCATCTCTATGATTTCGAGTTTAATCCCTCACGGTTCCTGTTCGAGAACTACATACCCTTTAACGCCCTCCTTTTTTCAAAAGGCGTTTTTGTTGGTATGCCGTTCGACGAAACACTGAAGGTCAATGAAGATTGGGATATTCTCATCCGTCTCTCGCGGAGATATACGTTTCTCTTTGTCCCTGAGATAACAGCAGAATACAGCCTGTTTCCGAAAGGCGAGAAAAAGCATGACGTTTTTCAGATAACAGAGGAACGCAGAAAGATTCATTCGGATTGGTTTAAAGTCGTCTTTGACAAGCATCGATATCTCATTAACGGCAAAGACTGGGAAGCCTTCTATCTGGGGTATCTCATCCCACGGCATGAAAGTGAGCTGAAATTTCTCAGGGATTTAGTGGTATCCGAGCAAATCCGTCTGGAAACAGAACTGAACAGTCAAGCCGGTGTGAGTGCACAAAAGGACAAGCAGATAGTCCGCTTGCTTGATGACCTGAAACAGAAGGATGAGCAGATAGCACAGTTACTTGCCGCACTGCATGAAAAGGATGAACAGATATTACACATCAGTGCGGAGCCTAGACAGAAGGATGAGCAGATAGCACAGTTATTTGCCGCACTGCATGAAAAGGATGAACAGATATTACGCATCAGTGCGGAGCATAGACAGAAGGATGAACAGATAGCGCGCATAAATACTGAACTGAGACAAAAAAATGAATTAATAAAACGCATAAATACAGAAAAGGAACATACGTGCCAGATCATAGAACAATTGAAAACCGAACTGGATCAGAAAGACGGACACGTGGCTCATATAAACACCGAGCTCGGCATTATGAATGAGCGGATAAACGAATTACTGAATTCGGAGTCGTGGAAAATCACCTATCCGCTCCGGCAGATGGGAAAGCTGTTCCGGTTTATCATAAAGACGTTCAAGTATTGTATCCGGAACAAGCCCTCGACGATCTTCCGACGTGCTACGGTCGAATTTTATCATTCCTCCCTCGTTGGATCCTGGCTCCGCTATTTTCCACCATCACTCAAGCAACGGGTCAAGTCATGGCTCCTGGCACGGGATCTAATACTGCCGGCCATTGAAATCTCAAATGAACGTCCCCGGGTCTCACTTGTCATCCCGATTTATAATCATGCCGAGCATCTCGATGCCTGTATCAGGAGTTCGGTCAACCAGGACTATCAAAATCTTGAGATCGTTATTGTCGATGATGCTTCGACGGATCCGAGGGTCAAGAGACTTCTTGCAAAATATAAACATGATGCACGCGTCAAGCTTTTCACCAATGAAAATAACATGGGTATTTCAGAGACACAGAACAAGGCAATCATCCATTCATCGGGTGAGATAGTTACCTTTCTCGACTGTGATGATTATCTGGCCCAGAATGCAGTTTCACGTGCATTGAAATATTGGAAGAAATCAACAATATACCTCCATACCGCCCGCACGAACATCGACAAGCATGACAGAGTGATCCAGCGCATATCATTTGAGCACCTGCCAAGAACAGACTATTTCAACGAAAACCTGGAGAGAATGTACGCAACACATTTCAAGCTCATCAGGAGAGATGCATTTGCCCGCGTCGGCCTTTTTGATCCGAGATTCGACACCGCCCAGGACTATGACATGCTCATGAGAATCGCTTTTCACTATCCGTCAACATCCTTTGTGTTTGCACCTGAGTTTCTCTACTTCCACAGAATCCACGAAGATCAGGAATCTGCAAAAAACATGGAAAACCAGCTTCTCAATACATCCCTCATCCAGAATGAGGCCCGTTTAAGGAAGCACGTCTCGGAAGGAATATTCAGCAAGATGGTCAGCATCATCATGCTGTCGTACGGTAAATACGAACAAACGTACGAGGCGATCAAAAGCATTGCCGAGACGGTGCGAATTCCTTTTGAGCTCATCCTGTTTGATAACGGATCTGATAACGAAACTGTTTCTTTTTTAAAAACGAGAATTGCCCCTGAGTTTCCTTTCGTCAAAATACTCTTCAGCAAGACCAACCTCGGGCCGGCCGAAGGACGCAGTCAGGCACTGAAGCATGCAAAGGGTGATTACTTCATCGTCTTTGACAATGACGAGGTTGCACAGCCGGGATGGATCGAGGAATTACTCGTTCGGGGTGAAGTAAGTCCTGACATCGGAGCTGTCGTACCACGTGTTTTCTTCCCGAATAACAAACTACAGTTCTCCGGCGGCGGCATAAGAAGTATCGGTGAAAAGTTAATCGAACTCATCCGCTACGATATGGGGAAATCACGATTTGATCCCTCAACTGCACAGTTCAGAGACTGCGAATGGGTCCCTATCGGGGCAACACTGTTTAAGACTAACCCCTCAGCATATCTGCACAGGGGGTACCAAAATCTCTTTGAGGATGCAGGGGTATCATTCGCACTGCGCAAAAAGGGATACCGGCTCGTGAATGCACCCGGCGCGCTCGTCCTGCATAACCATTTCATGTTCCGGGATAAATTCAGCATGAAAAAGAAATACTTAGAGGATAGATACAACCCGGACGGCATGCTCCGTGCCATCGCCTCCTTTTATGCCGAAAACGACCTTATTATCTATGACGAATATGCATGGAAGGAAAACGGTATAGGGAAACTGCCTCTCGAAGATCTGAAGCAGAAACTGGTCGAGGTATACAATGAGTTAACCACGCTAAACCATGTAAGGAGTTCGCCATATTTTCAATAGACAGCCCACCCGGGGCATTGCAGAAGATTTGATTAATCCGGAAATGAGAGGGGATACGAACTCTTCTGAAAAGCATTATACCGTTGCATCCGTTATTCCTGCGTATAATCCCGGGGAAATTGTCACCGGCATCGTCTCTGAGGTGAGTAAACATGCTGATGTTGTTATTGTGGTTGATGACGGGTCGGACAGGGAAAACAAGAATTATCTCGGGCAATGCAATCTTCTGCAAAACGTCCGTCTTCTTACTTTTCCAGCAAATAGAGGCAAAGGACATGCTCTCATTGCGGGATTGCGCGAAGCACTCAAATATAACCCGGATTATATAATTACCATTGATAGCGACGGACAACACGATCCGAATGAAATCAGGAAATTCAAGCACCTGATCTCAACAGCTCAACGTCCTTATGATCTTGTAATCGGCACACGAAAAGCGATAACAGACATGCCGCTCCGCAGCAAGATCGGGAATGTTTTCACTGCCCGCTTATTTAACGCTCTCTTCAAAAAGTCTCTCGATGATACACAATCCGGATTCCGTGTTCTTTCTTCCGGGTTTGCAGAAGACATTATCGCATCCATCACGCCGGGCAGATTTGAGACTGAAATGAAAATGCTCATTTATGCGGTTGAGTCAAACAGGAACATTGGCATGGTAACCATTGAAACGATCTATTATGACAAGAATAAAGGCTCAAAATTCCGCCCTTTTCAGGACTCACTCCGTGTCCTTGTGCCGTTTTCCAAATATACTGGAGTAGCGTTTGCCTCTTTCCTTCTCGACTACTCTGTCTTCATGGCTCTGAGTTACCTTCTCGGTGTCTATTATCTCTTTGCGCATATCATCTCCAGGACCTGTAGTGGTATGTTTAACTTTCTTGCAAACAAACATATGGTTTTTAAATCAAAATCAAAATCAAAGAAACTTCAGGAAGCAATTCGATATAGTACTGCTGTTGTTTTCTCTCTTTTATCAACAGCCTTGCTGCTCTATTGCCTTGTCGACCTCGCTGGATTTCCCAGGGCTATTGCAAAACCTGTTGCTGAATTTACCATGTTTGTCTTTAATTTCGTAATCCTCAATAAATTTGTCTTTAAGAGCAAAATCTGAATATGGAGTGGCATGCCTCTGTCCTGTTCATTGCCTGGCACTACCTTGTCATCCTCTCCTTTCTGTTCCTTGCCTCCCTTACCGGGGAAAGGCTTGTGCGGCCATTCATGTTGACCGGGGGCATAAGCAGGACATTCCTGTACACGTCTTTCGGGATCGGGGCAATTATTCTCCTTCTGTTTCTATCAGCTCTTTTAAAAATATTCACGGTAATTTTTTTATCTTCAATGATTATCCTGTTACTCTTTTTCTATGCGCTGAAAAAAGATTATGCTCCTTTTTTCATAGAGATACGCCGGGGTGCCGGAAAATTCGCTTCCTTGCTCAAAAAAAACTGGTACCTGGTCATACCGGCCGGGGCGCTCCTCTCACCCCTTTTTCTCTTGCCGCTCTATCCCCCGGTAAAATGGGACGAGATCTCCTATCACCTTCCCTATGCAAAATTCTATGCTGACCATCACGGTCTTGCTGTTAATCCTTTCCTCAGATACCCCCTCTACGCCCACAACTTTGACCTTCTCTATGCCTTTGCCCTGCTTTTATCCGACGATATTGTGGCACACCTGATCCATGCTTCGACCGCGGCGCTTACCGCTGTCGGCATATACAATCTGGGGACTGTCACATCAGATAAAAAAACCGGGATTCTGGCAGCTTTTCTCTTCCTTTCGAGCCCCCTTGTGCTTCTCCTCATGAAAACGGCGTACATCGACCTCGGCCTGACACTGTTTGTTTTCCTCGGCTTCTACTGTCTCAGCATGTGGTCTGTCACGAAACAGGACCATTGGCTTTATCTTGCAGGTTTTGCAACCGGTATTGCAGCGGGCTCCAAATACAGCGGCCTCATGTTCATCCCGCTGTATGTCCTCTGGATAGGATACGAGAGCAGGAACATTCCCCGCATCGTAAAATTCCTCCTCCCCGCACTTGTCTTTGGAGCACCCTGGTACATCAGAAATTACGTAATCTCCGGCGATCCCTTTTCTCCCTTCGGAGGGGAAGTTTTTGGATACTGGCTGTGGAATGAAAAAGATCTCATCACTCAATCTCAAAACCTCTACAAGACATACGGCACCCCACGGAATCTGAGCTCACTTCTCAAGCTCCCCGTGAATTTAGTCCTTGTCCGCGCAAACTTTATGGAAGGCGCTCTCGCACCGGGAATGATTGCTGCATTCGGTGCACCGCTTCTTTTTATGAAATGCACGGGGTATCAAAGGGCGCTCTGCATTTTTGTCCTCGTCAATATCCTCATCTGGTTCTTCACGTCACAGATACTGCGGTATCTGCTCCCCGTCTTCCCCATGATGGCCCTGCTTGCTGCTTTTGTTCTCGTCCGCATATACAGCGCCGCACGGGAAAAACTCCGATCGGTTCTTTCCGGAGATCCCCTTTTAAAGCGCCTCTCGTGCATTATCATGAACATAGCGGCAGTTGTCCTCATCATCTCACCGTCGTTTGTTGGTATGAAAACCATAGAGCACATGAAAGGGACCATACACAGATTCAGGGCTCCTGAAAAAATCAAACTGTTTGGAGTCCCGCATGAAAATTATTTAAATAGTGAAATCGTCAGAGGCACGTTACAGACCCCCCTCCCGGTGACGCAACAGATGCGGGATGACTATCTCAGAAAAAACGTACGGGCTTTCAATCTCCTGCAGGTCGCAAACAAGACACCGTCCCTCAATATTTATCAAATAGGGTTTGAGGACTCATTCTATTTTGCCGAAGGCAAAATGATCGGCGACCATTTTGGGCCTGCACGGTATTCCACCGTTCTAAAACTCATTCCTCATAGCGAGAAATTGCATGCAGCACTGAGCTCCATGGGTATCCAGCTTTTTTTGATGAACAAAGAAGAAATGGCCACAATGGATTTTGACAGCTCTTTTCCCGATTATTTCGCCCTGATAGCAGAGGACAATCACGGGAAGCTCTTCCGTCTGAAACATCCGGAAACGAGTCCCAGGCCACCGGTTCAATAATCAATTTCTTTTTTGGTTCTTCCGGTAACTGTGTGGAAAACAATTAACAAACAGTCACCCTCCCCTAACCCCCCCCGTCAAGGGAAGGGGAAGCAGAGAGGCACTCCCGTCAACCCGAAAAATGCATTTATCGGAGGCGCGGTGATGTCGTAAGGAATGAAACTATTCCTGTCACTCCTGTGTTTATCCTCACGACTATTAGATTATGATAGTAATATCTTGACAACGCAGGGAGAATAAATTATTGTTACATAGTAACTATTCAATAATTCGCATGAAATGAGGAATCTCCAGTTGAAAATCAAAATGTCATTTTTAATAATAATTATCCTCGTTTCCCTGTTCTATTTCATTCCCTCTGCACTCGCCGTTGACGATGCTGCGCAAACGACCCCGCCCGGGTCTCAGCCGGTAATGGAGCAGGAGACCCTGACCGAAAAGGACCGTGAAAGATTTATTGAAGAAAGACGTGAACGGATCAAAAAAGCCATGGAAGAACAACGCACCGGGAGAGAGCGTGAGTTTCAGGGACTGCCGGAAGCCGCCGGAACAACAACTCCAGGAGCTGCGCAGCCAGAGACGGAAGAGGCTCTGCCTGAAGAAACAGCTGAGGAACAGGTCACCCCGCCGCCTCCACCTGTCCCTGCCCCCCGCGCTGCCGTTGCCCCCGGCACCGTGAGTTTCTTTTTTGATGACGCGGATGTTTTCGAGGTCATACAGACAGTCTTCGGCGATGTGCTCAAGGAAAATTACATCGTTGACCCGCAGGTGAAAGGAAGGGTCAATTTCAGGACGGTCACCCCCATACCGAAGGAAGAGGTGCTCCCGATTATGGAGATTATCATGCGCCTGAACGGCATCGGTTTTGTTGAGGAAAAGGGACTCTACAATATCGTCCCGTTGGACAAGGTCTCGAAAGAGCTCGTCCATGCCCAGATAGGGAGATACCCCGAAGAAGTTGCCATAGAGCTCTTCACCTTCAAGCATGTCGACCTCAAGGAATCCATGCTCGATATTGAAAATGCACTCGGACTGAATATCAAGGGCGGAACGGTAAGGGTACTGCCCGTCTACCGTCTGAATGCCCTCCTTGTCGTCGCATCCTCGAAAGAGCAGTTGGATTACATAAGGAAATGGATCGGGGTATTCGATGACATGTTCATGACAGCGAGACCGAAGATTTATGTTTACCCCCTCCAGAACAGCAAGGCGGATCACATTGCCTCACTCCTCCAGTCCATCTTTTCCGGAAGCACATCAGCAGCATCCGCAACATCCGCAGCATCTCCGGTAAAAGCGTCGCTGTCTTCAACAACCCCGTCTGCCGCTTCCTCTCCATCGTCTCCTTCGCCGTCTGCTGCTCCGAAGGCTGGCGCTTCATCGGTTGCATCCGGGACGGGATTTCTGGTCTCAGCCGACACAAGGATATTTGCCGATGAGGTAGCAAACGCGCTCATAATCCTCGCTACACCTTCGGATTACGACTTTATCGAGGAAACGATCAGGAAGCTCGATACCATTCCGCGCCAGGTCCTGATCGAGGGGCTTATAGCCCGTGTGGACCTCTCTGACAGCCTTCAGTTTGGATTTGCATGGGCATTAAGAACCGATATCAAGTATGAACGCTGGGGCGTTGATCTCACGGGCGAAATATCGCAGAGTCCTGCCACACTGATTACTGATCCGGCCAAACTGTTATCAACAGCAGGTTTTACCCTGATCGGCACTGATCCCACAAACATTGTCCGCACCTACCTTGAGGCCCTTGCAACAGAGGGGAAGGCAGAGGTTATCGCCTCACCGCATATCCTCATCGCAGACAACCGCGAGGCAAGCTTTCAGGTAGGGCAGCAGATACCGATACCAACTTCTGAGACAAACGTGACCGGCACAACGAACATACAGCGGACATTTCAATATAAGGATATAGGAATCATCCTCAAGGTGAAACCGCAGATCAACGAGAGCGGCGTCGTCTCTCTCGAGATAACCCAGGAGGTCTCTTCTTCAGCTACCCCCCTGGAAGACATTTCATCAGGCACTTCCAATCCGGTTATCAATAAAATAGAGGCCACAACCTTCCTTGTTGCAAAAAACAAACAGACCATTATAATCGGCGGACTCATCCGGGAGGACACGACAAAGTCAAGAAGCGGCATACCGCTCCTCAAAGACATACCGCTCCTCGGGTATCTTTTCGGTACCACATCGAAAAAAACAGACAGGGTTGAGCTCGTCATCCTCCTGACGCCGCATGTAGTCACGACACTTGATGAAGCCGGACAAGCAACTGAGTCATATGTTAACAAATACAAAAAAGCCGAGAAACTCACCTTAGAGGAGCTTTTACAGGAAAAATTCCCCAATTAGCAAGAGGAAATAAAGACTGCTTATCCGACATGAAATATGGTTTGCATCCCGGCACTCTATATGACGCATGACAAGCGCACGGTGCATGATGCCGGAATCTGACCTTGTCCCTTTCACTGTCTCTCCCCCACAAGGGAACAGGGTTCTCGTCCTTGCGCCCCATCCCGATGACGAGACCCTCGGCTGCGGCGGGACCATACGGCTCCTTCTTCTCGGAAAGACACCGGTAAAGGTTATCTTTCTTACGAGCGGGGACAAGGCGGACCCGTCTGATCCCAAATCATACACAACAAAGAATCATCAACATTACCACCCTCACTTAATCCCTCCCGTCGAGGGAGGGAAAACTGAGGAGAGATTGCTGTCAAGAGAGGCGAGACCATGGCCGACAAGGAAAGGCTCATCAACAATCCCCTCTCCCTTTGCGGGAGAGGGTAAGGGTGAGGGGGGATTATCGGGCGGGCCTCATATGACAGAGTACGCTTTGCTGAGAGAGAAAGAGGCCGTGAAGGCGCTCGGCGTTTTAGGGGTGTCAGATTATGAATTCTTCAGATTCCCTGACAGGGAAACCGATAAACACTTCGACAATGTCTTTGAAAGGCTTTTGCGTATCGTTGAAACATACAAACCCGACACGATTTACAGCCCTTCAATCATCGAGCTGAATCCCGACCACAGGACAACAGCAGCTCTGGCAATGGAATTACAAAAAACAATTATGAGAACTAACACAAGTGCATTAATTCATGATGCCCCCCCACCCAACCCTCCCCCTCGAGGGGGGAAGGTTGGGGAGGGGGTGGTTCCGCTGAGGATTGTATTTTATGAAGTAACGACTCCGCTCAGACCGAACATGCTCGTTGACGTCACGCCAGCGTATCCGGTCAAGAAACGTGCAATGAAAAAATACAAATCGCAACTGAAAATCAGCGCCTATCTCAGGTACATCACTGCACTGAATTCTTTCAGGGCATTGACGGTCAAGGGACCGGATCTTGTCGAGGCATTCTGGCACATGGAGGACACCTGGAGCGCTGAAGACATCGCAGACTGGACAGGCTACAGAAAATCTCTGCATAAAAAAGACTGAGCAAAAGTCGCGCTGCCAATGAGAGTATTTCGCAGGGGGAACCAATCCGTCAGGCAGCGCGTCCGCACCGAAATGAAAGACAATGGTCAAACAGGACACGACATCCATAGCTCTATATATAAAATGTATTGTTTCCGCGCTTTCAGCAGCTATTGCAAAAAAGCACACAACGTGTTTTACAAATCACACACATGTCAGGGCAGGGAACCCGTAACATGAAGGGATTCCCGTATAAACCACCTGGCCTGTTTCTTGCAATGCCTGTTTCTTGCAACTATGAAATCATGCATTTTTTTAAAAAACTTGACAGCAGAAGAGCATTGCGTATATACTTTATCGTTGTTACCGATAGAATGAGGATGATTCTAAAAAAGTACTTGACAAAGAAATTTCCTTTATATAAAATTGAGCGAAATAAAGAGCTATATTCGCACACTATTTAGGAATAAGCTATCATTGATAGCCTTTTAAGTTTGTGAAGATATTCCGGAAGTGAAGGAGGTGATAGGCAACGGCAACAAAGTACAATAAGGTTTCGTAAATCTGTCTTATTGGTCTTAGCCCTTGGCTAAAAGTTTTTAATTTAAACAAAGAAGGAGGTCTTAGAAAGTGAAAAAGCTGATTTTAGCAGTTATGCTCAGTGTATTGTTGTTAGGCTTTGGCAGCGCCATAGCCGCAACAGGAGCCCTTAACAACATCCCTGGCGGCGCCGGCGTCTTCATGTGGCAGGCAAGCGCTACCGGCGATTACACACTCGTCAACGTGCAGAACGTCGCTGACGTCGCTGATACCTTCGGTGCTGCAACTTCCACGGCACTGGTTATCCACATCACCCTTTACGACAGGGACAGCAACCACGTATTCGACTGGAGCTGCCCGCTTTCCCAGAGGGATAACTACGGCTTTGCAATTACCAATGATGCAGGAGGAGATGCTATCGCGATCACCAGCGACGGGACACCATTTTATCCCGGACCTGTAGGCGGTATCGGAAACTGCACAGCAAGCTGGACAGCAATTCCCGTGGCACACAACCCGGCGATCGGACTCCCCGGGGCATTACAGTATGGTTACGGAACAGTTGCCATTACGAGGTTAGATGCTATTGCTCCGATAAACCTCTGGCGGACATTGTACAATCCAAACGGTGTTGTCCTTCCGCCGGCAGGCGATGGTAACGGCGATGCAAGAAATGATCTTGAAATGGGTGGCACGACAGTTGTCCTCCCCGACCTGATATTCATCAGGACGGCATTTTTGGGTCCCGGCTATGCATTTGCGCTCAACGGCGAAATGCTCCAGGGTTTCATGAACTGCTCACGTATACAGGCTGAAAATGCTGCCAGTGTTTCCGCAACAAATGCAGCCGGCTGCGGATGGGTCGGTATTCAGGGTGTTGACACGTTGTGTGCAGCAGCTACTGTAGACTGGGATAATAGCGGGGTCTTCAGTATTGCCGCCGCAATTCTCCCTGACTTTAACGGCATCGACATTCATGCCCTGGAACTCTATGTCACAAACAACCGTGTTGCCGGCGCACTTGGAGTCGCACTTGAGAGCGCAGGCGGTGCCGCATGCGCCAGAGGCCAGAGAAGGAACGCACTCGGTTCATCAGACGGCATATACTGGGGCAGATATAATGTTACGCCGGGCGTGACAGACACAACTCTTATCACTGTAGCCCCTGCATCCAACGCGCATGCTCTCAACCCTGCAGTAAACATAGCTGACACGCGGAACCTGATCGTTTCAGCATATGACGATGCAGAGATCCCTGTTTCAGTTACTCCTATTGCTCCGCCCGAGGTAGCATACAGCCCGTTCCTCTCACCGACAAACCCGCCAAGACCGGGCAATGTATCAATCGGCCATGCCGGTATCCCCGCTGGTGAGGCACGGATTCAGGCAACAAGCATCTATACACCGCTCTTCGGACTGGTCTACACGACCATTGCCGGTGCAGAGGCTGATATGTATCCTCTGGTCAAGAACGTGCAGGCAGTCAACGTCCTCGACCTCGGCACAATCGGCGGTGTGATAGCTGACGGTGCTGGTATCAACAACATCGAATACATTGGATTCTGATAATTACTGTTAGCGAAAATGCCCTCCCACAAACAAGGGGAGGGCATTTTTTTCTGTGTTCTTTCTTATCTCAACATTCCCGGAACCAAAAAGAAAGGAGGCTTTTCGAACCAGGCCATGAAACACACGGGATGTATAAAAGCAACTCCCGCCCTGCTGCTTATGTTCCTCATATTGACTCTTATCAGCAGCGGATGCGCTCCAGCGACAAAAGGCACACGGCCTTCCCGCCAAAGTCTTGAGGAGGCTGTTGCAGGTTACTGGAATTTGAGAGTTTCCGGAGACAAGGTGCGGTCATTTGAGTACGAACGGGTTTCCCTGAGAGACAGTCAGGAGATACGGGATGCATACATGAGAGGGTTTTCAAGAGATATAACAATAAAAGGCTTCCGGATAAAAGGGATCGGGGATGAGGGAACGGGACCCGATGGTTCTACCCCGGTGAGGATAGTCGTGAAGCACAGTCCGAAAAACCTTCCGTTCCAGGCAAGGGATTTCTACGAAATAGAACTGACAGATCTCTGGCAGAATATAGATGGCATATGGTATCACCTGCTTGCTGACCCGGCAGGCATCCACTAACCCTGTGGAAACAGGGACGGCATTTATCTATCGTCTTCATCAGGAACCGGGCGTCTTGCTTTCAGCAAATCGTATATCCCTGCATGAGATGTAATCGGACATTATAGGCAGTCCCTGCTGTGCGACACAGGGCGCCTGTTTCTCTGCGGTTTTATATCATTCCTATTCTGCAGGAAACTGTCATCCTATTTTATGACATCCTATTTTATGCTTGACAAAGACAGTGTCTTTGATTAGACTTTACAGAAGTGATTTCATCATTAATAATTGCAATATATTATGAATAATTAAGGAGGTGATGAGGAGGTTATTTGCAATTACCATATATAACATGCGCATAATGCAACTGATTGAAAGGAGGATTAGAGGTGAAAAAATTTATTGTAGCAAGTTTTCTTATCATGCTTTTCCTGTATTCAGGGACAGCACTTGCAGCTACCGCAGCTTTTGACAATCTGCCAGGCGGCGCCGGTGTATTCATGTGGCAGGCAAGCGCCACAGGCGACTATACATTGGTAAACGTGCAGAGTGTCGCTGACGTCGCTGATACCGCCGGTGCAGCCACATCAACATCATGTGTCATTCACATTACTCTGTACGACAGGGACAGCAACCACGTATTCGACTGGAGCTGCCCGCTTTCCCAGAGGGATAACTACGGCTTTGCAATAACCAATGACGCTGGAGGAGATGCTATCGCAATCACCAGCGACGGGACACCCTACTATCTCAACCCTGTCAGCGGAATCGGAAACTGCACAGCAAGCTGGGCAGCGATTCCTGTGGCACACAACCCGGCAATCGGAAACCCCGGCGCCCTCCAGTACGGCTATGGAACAGTTGCCATTACGAGGTTAGATGCTCTTATTCCGGCAAACCTCTGGCCGACATTATATGCCCCTGCCCCCCTTATCCAGCCTCCGGCTGGCAATGGCGACGGTGACGCAAGAAATGACCTCGAAATGGCCAACACAACAGTAGTGCTTCCTGACCTGATATTCATCAGGACCGCCTTCCTGGGACCCGGCTATGCATTTGCGCTCAACGGCGAAATGCTCCAGGGCTTTCTGAACTGTAATCTCCTTCAGGCTGAAAACGCCCCAAGTGCACCAGCCCAGACAGCTTTTGGCTGCGGATGGGTTGCTACCTGGGGCCCTGACGCCCTCTGTGGTGCCAACACCGTGGACTGGAACAACAATGGGATCTTCGATGGCGGCGCTGTTGCCCTTCTTGACTTTAACGGCATCGACATCCATGCACCCGAACTTTACATAACAGACCATGTTGGCGCGCCACGAGGCATAGCCCTTGATGCTGCTGTCTGTGCAAGGGGAGCAAGAAGAAATGCTCTCGGCTCAGCAGACGGCGTATACTGGGGAAGATATAATGTTACGCCGGGCGTGACAGACACAACCCTCATCACGGTAGCTCCTGCGTCCAATGCCCACGCGCTCAATCCTGCACGGGGCATTGCTGATACGAGGAGTATGACCGTTTCTGCATATGACGATGCAGAGATCCCTGTTTCAGTCACTCCTGTTAATCCGCCCGAGGTAGCATACAGCCCGTTCCTCTCAGCGACAAACCCGCCAAGACCGGGCAATGTATCAATCGGGCACGGCGGTATACCAGCCGGTGAGGGCCGGATAGCCATGACCACTATTTACACACCGCTCTTCGGACTGGTCTACACGACCATTGCCGGAGCAGAGGCTGACATGTATCCTCTGATCAAAAACGTGCAGGCAGTTAACGTCAATGACCTCGGATTCATTGCCGGTCCGCTCGGCGGACTAACAAACCAGATCGAATACGTCGGCTTCTAAGTTCTGCGTTAATCACGCTCTCAAGCCCTCCCTTTCCAGGGAGGGCTTTTATTTTTCTCGTGCAGGACAAGGACACTATAACCAAGAACAATGACCCGGGGAGAGAGTAGTGGAGCGGATTCTTTTGCCGGCACTCAAATATATTCTGAAATAATAATGAGGCAAAAGCCATAGCAGTCCCGATTCATGGGGACGAGAATGAGCGATGATAGTGCATCTGCCCGCTATTCCAGATTTTATGAATAATCCGTGCTGATATGTCTAAAATGGCGACGGGAGGTAAACGATAGCGGAGCCCGTATAATTCGGCACGAACAGATCAGGCATGCCGTCCATATTCCAGTCAAAGGAGGTTGAAGAATACAAGAGCCCATCTACGGAAAATTCCTGCATCTGCTCAAACAATGGCCCAAAGAGGATCGTGATCTTCCCCTGTGACTCTTCAGACGGCGCATGCGTGATAATGAGGTCATCAAAGGCATCTCCGTTCATGTCTGAAGCGCTGAGGGAATAAGGCTTCGGCGCAACGGGAAGAAGTCTTTTTTCGCTGAATGCAGCATCCAGGAAGAGGAGGGTGCCTGAATGCTCAAGGGAAACGACGATATACAGTTGATTATCAACGGTCAGGGGGAGGGCTGAACTGAATGTATCGCCCTGCTTCTCCAAAACCACCTGGGGAGAGCTGAAACGGCCATGATCATTCCATACGACATACAGTCTGCCCTGGGCATAATCGGTGAAAATTATATCGCGGTAACCATTGCCACTCAGGTCTGCTGCAGTGATATACCGCGAATGAAACTGTCTTCCAAGCGGCATGGGGATATGCTCAAACTGCAGGTCACCCCTGTTTATATACAGGGAAACACCCCCTAGACCTGCAGCAATCAGGTCCGGCAGGCCGTCATTATTAAGGTCAGTGGAATCGATATACAATCCCCTGCCTGCACTGGGGAGGCTCAAATCATGACGGGTAAAACTGCCCTTCCCGTCACCGAGGAAAAGCGGACCGCACAGGGTCTCGGTCAACATGATAATATCATCATTTCCGTCCCCATTGAAGTCAGCGACTGCTGCTGAAGTACTGTTTACATATGCCTCAAAAGAAAGGCGGTCGGAAAAAGAACCGCTCTCGTTATTCATGATTACCTGTAGGAGATAGCCTTTGGAGACAACAGCCATGTCCTGCCTCGTATCATGATCAAAGTCCCCATGCACGACCTTGAACGGCAACGGATTGACCGTTATGAGACTATACGGAGGCTCACCCTTTAGTAATGGTACGGATGGAGAACCCGAATGAGAATTGCCGTTACATCCGGACAGACAGACAAGCCACATGCATACGAGGAGCAGTAAGGAAAATCTCATTTGATCAAATCTTCATTCTTTTTGACCGGTATGCTCTTCTTTAATTCCTCTATGTATTCGGAGAAATACTTTTCCCATCGCTTTTGCTTGAGATTGCCCCCGATAGCGGCAGATACGTGCTTCAATGGTGGTGGTTCCGGGATCGTGAGTTCATCAAGCCTGACAATGAGGAAACGGTCTGCGAGATCAACCATGCCGAATTCGCCTTTCCCGAGGTTGAAGACAACGTCATCAAACGCAGTGCCTGTGTAAAACTTCCCTTCCATGACATCACCCTCATTGGGACTTGAAAGAGACTCCGCCCATACGGCATCATCCTTGAAGGAAGTGTGGACCTCTTCAAAAGTCTCCCCCTTTTTTAATCTCTCCAGGATGCCATCTGCTACTTTTTTTGCTTCTTCCTTTCTCGTCTCACCGCTCATATCTTGCGTGAGAAGATGGAAAAACGTTATCCATGCCCGCTTCGGGTTAAAAGAAGCCATATTCTCGTTGTAATATTGTTCAATCTCCTCATCAGTCACCTCGACCTTGGGGAGAATCTCGATCTTTGTTAAATAACGGGACATGATCTCCTGTTTTGCATTCTCAAATGCCTTCTGAACTTCGGGATCATCATCTAATTTCCTCTTTTTTGCCTCGAGATAAAGCAGCTTGTACGCAATCATATTGTCGAGAATTTCTTTCTTCTCCTCGAGGCTCAGCCCCGTATATCCCCGGTGAGAGATCCCCGATGCAGCCTCCTTCAGCTCATGAAGCGTAATCTTCTCCCCCCCAACCTCTGCCAGCACGGGACTGTCTTCTTTTTCAGCAGAAACAGCCCTGTCAGGCATTACCGCACCCGTCATAAAACCAACAGCCAAGGCAAGAACAGCACCGATGAATATTTTCATACGTATAATGATAACCTCCTTTATGTAAATCTCCATCTCCTTTTTAAGAAAGACCTTGTATTATAATTCATGACAATGTTCGAATGTCAACCCCGGGTATGAAACCCACATTTGCCGATAGACTTCAGAAACCACTCGCCTGTTTGTCGAACACCCAAAGGATGTAAAGCAATGCCTGTGCGGACTATTGAGATTGCGTCGTCGATGCGACCGTGCAATGACACCTTCTATCGGCAGGCTTGGGTTATCAAGGGGGACAACCTAATTTTTTAAGGCACATGATATAATGTATATCGATCTTTTGGAACATTTTTAAAACGATCCCGGGATACACGCCTCTGAAACAAAAACGGCAAGGTATTATTTTGACAATAATGATATCCACTTGACCCAAAAAATGCAATTGATTATTGAATCAGGAGCACAGTCGCTTTCTAAGTCTTTTGATTTCAATCCCGACTTATGTCGGGATAAAAGACTTTTCAGTCAACTGTGCTCTTGATAAATGCATTTTTTGGGTTGACTAAAGAAGGAGACAGACGCTCCGCAGAAAATGTTGCCTCATATAGTAAGTCGCGCAATCTTTTTTTTAAAACAGGGGCGATGCGAGGCGGCTATCTCCCTGCTTGTGGAAAAGGATTCTTGTCCTGGTTGCTGGAGAGCTATCAACAAGACATGCTCCGGGAAATATGTCGGGAGCCCATCGTGATTGCAGGTTGTATCTCTGCCCTCTGCCAGCTCACGGATACATGACATTCCCGTTTGATACTATTTGAATATGCAGGATTATCATATCAGAGAGTATTCAGAAAACGATATCCGCGGAATTCTCGACCTCTTCGAACAGACTTTTCAGCATCACGCTCCAGAGTCGTGGTTCAGGTGGAAATACCAGAATTCTCCATGGGGTTCAAGAGGTTACGTGGCAGTGAAGAACGATCATGTTGTGGCATTCTACGGGGGGATACGATTCCCGTTCACCTTCGATGGAAAAAGCATGTGGGCCTATCAGTTGTGTGACGTTATGACCCATCCTGCGCACCGGGGACGCCTTATCAGCAAGGCCCCGCTCATTGTAAAGCTCGGCGAGCTGTTATACCGGGAAAACCCGATGGATTTCGCCTTCGGGTTCCCTTCCGAGCGGCATGCAAGGTTGCAGGCTTTGAGGCTTGGCGGGAAAGGGTTCAGGTTCGTGCGTTCATACAGAAAAGAGAACCTTCAGAGAGACCGCCTGTTACCGAAGCTTACGGTTCAGGAAGGATGGGAGCATTTTAAAGGAAAGAAGCTCGATGCGTTTCTCCATCACCATAATCATACAATACTCCAGATCGTTAAAGACGAACAGTATATGCGATGGAGATACGTTTCATATCCTGCCCGGAAATATCGGCTGTTCGTTTTCTCTCGATTCAGGCTTATCAGGGGGTATATCGTCTTTACCGTACAGGAAGACTGGTTCAATATACTCGAGCTCTTCACGAAACATCCCGGAGATGCAGGGGATATGTTATCATCACTGGAATTATACCTTGCACAGCATATGAACCATGTTAAAGGCATCAGGGCATGGGTTCATCCGGAAGATCACTTGAGGGTGCATATGGATTACCATACGTATACCTGCGAAGACAGCATCCCTGTTGCGTTCAGGCCTGTTAAGCCTGACTGCGCCATAACACCTGATATATTCTACAACAGATACTTTTACAGAATGGGAGACTATGACGCTTCATGATGACTGCATGCGCGGGCAATGCCAAAGAGTTCGCTATGAATGATACGCGGGTCAGTCCTCGAGAAAACCGTATTTTATGCAGCGGGAGCATATGAGCCCTTCCTGTTCAGACTGGCGTACGAGTTCATCAAGGTCTTGAGACCCGCTTATATACGCCGCTACCAGTGCCCGCGCGAGCCGGTACCGGGGGCTGTTCCATGCTTCATGAAACGATGCCCGCGGCTTTCTTGAGTCGTCATGGCACCGTGCAAAGTCCCATTTTTTTTCGTATACACCACAACAGGGTGAGACAGAGCCATCCCAGTTTACGACTGCTGTATTCCAGATCCATTGGCAGGTTGCCTGTGCCGTTCTTGTTTCAGGCCGGATATCATATGCATATCGATTATAAGCTGCATTCTCCGGAAGCCAGTCTTTCATCTCCTTGACACGCTCATGGAGCGGGAGGAGGAGTTCCTTCCCCATCGACGTCCTCATTGACGACGGCAGGAACATGAGGCCGTTTTTTTGAGCCATGTTCCTCGCCTGCCCGATTTCATGTTCATTGTATTTATTGACGAGGAACTGCCATATGAGGAGAGGGAATTTTTTATTCGCCCTTCTGTAAGAATTTAATATTTCAACATGTCCGAGGACCTTTGAAAAACTTCCCTCCCTGCGATACCGGCCATAGCTTTCCTGCGTTGCACCGTCCAGTGAAATAACGATAATGTCAATCCCTGAAGCAATCAGCTCTCCTGCTGTTTCTTTCGGGAGATAGTTGAGATTTGTACTGAGTCCGACAACAATATTGTATTTCTTTGCGTATCTGACAAACGAGGGCACGTCCGGATTGAGCAACGGTTCTCCCCAGTTGCAGAGATTGACAGCAAACAGGTATTTGCCGACTTCGTCGAGAAGGCTTGTAAATAACGCTTTATCCATCCTCCCCTTGGGCCTGGATTTGAGATCCTGCCACGTCGGACAGAGCGGGCATTTCAGCATGCATATATTTGTCGGATCTATGACAAGGTAGTACGGATAGCTGTTCAGTCTGCTCATCTTGAGCTGTGTTTCGTTCATGTTCAAAATGAAGTTGGAGATCTTTTCCTGCCTGTACCGGTCCTTTGTGAAGAGGTCACTCAGGAACGGGGATGCATAGGCCGGAAATTTTACGATAACCTGTTCTTCAACCGTCTTTTCCATAACCACCACTCAACCGGCACCCTTAAAAATCCATTCTGTATGCGAATCTGTGCGATTCTCTTGAGCGCCTTTGACGGAAAGGTCTTCGGTTGTTCCCTCTCAAGATAAGCCTTCCAGAGGTAGAATGTTGTTGAAGCAAACTTTGACGGGCCGTTCTCCTCATTCCACGGCTCTAACCCGTCCCTTATCTTTTCGTAGATAAACGTGCCCCATGCCCGAGCGCTCTTCGGAAATCTGTCCGCCTCTTCCCTTTTCAGTTCGTTAAATATCGGGGTCCCGGGAAAAGGTACAAACCTGTAGATATGAACCCTGAATTTATCGAGGTCGTAATCATAATAGCCCAACCCTTCCTTAATACACCGGATAGTCTTGACAACATCGGCATATGTTTCGTGAGGGAGCCCGACCATCCAGTTTACTGCAACATCGATATCATGGCCTCTCAACTTTCTGAACGAGGGAAGTATATCGACGTCCCTGATTTTTTTGTCTATTCTTTCAAGCATATCCTGACTGCCGGACTCGGCGCCTATAAAAATCGACTTGCATCCGCCATCCTTGAGCAGGCGAATGAAACGGTCATCCCATCTGACAATCTCGTTTATTCTCCCGTGGGCTGACCAAGATATGGGTATCTTTTCATGTATGATACGTCTGCATATTTCCTCTACCCTCTTTCGGCTGGTGAAAAACACATTATCCCAGAAAACAACTTCATTGAAATGAAATGCGTCATGCAGTGCCTTTAGCTCATCGACCACACGATCCGCAGAGAGCGGCAGCCATTTCCTCTTGCAGGTCAGACTCACGCAACAGTACTTGCACGAATAAGGACATCCCACACTCGACATTGAAAAGAATACCCTGTTTAGCTGGTAATGCTTCAGGTCAAGCCTCTGAAAATCAGAGGGGACGAGCCGGGGAAGCTCATTCGGCGACACGAACGGCCTGTCTTCCTCGTGAACAATGGCGCCGTTTTGTTTCCAGGAAACGCCCTGCACGCCGGTGAGATCACTGCCGTGCTGTATTCTTTCGAGAACCTCCGGGAATGTTATCTCTCCCTGCCCCCGGACGACAATGTCAACCCCTTTTTCTCTCAGCGTCTCTTCCGGGAAAATGCTCGCATGCCATCCGCCAAAGATGACAGGCAGGTCGGGGAACTGTTCTTTCACAAAACTGGCAACATCGAGTGCATCGATTAACTGGTAACACGTGAGGGCAGTAATGCCGATACACGTTGCACCCCCGGCAATCGTTCGTTTTATTTGTTCATACTTTTCAGTCTCCTCAAAAAGCCTTCCATCGAGGATCTCGACCTCGATATCTTGTTGTCGTAACTCCCGCGCAAGGAAAATGAGCTGCAACGGTTCCCACGTCGGAAACGCAGTCTGAGGTGTTACGGGTGGATAGTATAAAAGCACTTTCATGTACGATTATCAGGCACTTGTTGCTGGTATAACTTCATTCTCAAGTGCAACCGTATATATATTAACAAAATTGTCCGGCTTCATGGCTATTCTTCATAATGAGAGCGTACGCAGACACAACAGTCACACGAAGGAGCAGAAAGCCGTTCATAGCAGGACACTTTACCGGGCGCATTGAAAATAACCGTGCTAATTTTTTATTATTAATGACTATGGAATGTGCATCCGAACAAGCTTTCATTCGTCTTGTCTGTCCGGCATGTCATGCAAACCTTGACGGGAACGGCAAATTTCTCACCTGCCCTGCATGCAAGAAAACATATCCCCTTGTTGAGAGCATACCCGTTTTTTTAACCGAATCAGAGCAGAAAACAGCTGAATTTTATTCCGGTTGGTACCAGGACCCCTATAAGAAATACCGCCTCGACAATATCGGTCAGCCGTTAAGATCAAACCCCTTCATAGAAAAACACCGCGTCATTTTTGAGAAGCTTCTCTATACGCAATTTCAGCGCGAACGCTTTTTTAAAAGGTTCTTGCGGATTTTATCCCGGCCAAAACATGGCACGAGCATCCTTGACCTCGGGTGCGGCGGGGGGAACGCCGCACTGCTCCGCTTCGGCAATGTCTACGGAGTTGACTCCTGCATCGGTCCGTTAAAACAGGGTGGCGCAGTGAAAGCATACGCCATGGCTGTCAACTGCAATGCTGTCCGCCTTCCCTTTGAATCAGAACAATTTGACTGTATCATAAGCAGCGATTTTATCGGGCATATCCCGTTCGAGGACAAGGAAGGACTTTTCAGGGAGATGAGCAGAGTGCTCAGGCAGGGCGGCATGTGTGCACACGTTATCGAAACAGACAGCAAGAACTTTATCAAGCGGTTTGCAAAAAAACATCAGGATTTATACAAGAAATATTTTATCGAGGGGAGCGGAGGTCACTTCGGGCTTGAGCTCCCGTCCGTAGTACTCAAGAGGTTCCTGTCCGTCGACCTCAAGCCGGTACAGGTAAAAAAATATTACAGCTACATATGGGACCCTGAATCTTTTATCGCACTCTTTGATAACGAGTATAAGGAAAAATCCCGCCTCTTGAGAAGTGTCGTCCTCGTTTACAGTATCTTCTGTAAATATTTCTTTGTAAAGGTTTTGGCAACCTGCGTCATAGGATGTTTCTCTTACCTTATCGATAAGATCGCCCCGTTAGATACTGCGGAAGGAATCATGGTTGTCTGTGTGAAAAAAAGTCATAGGTTATCGTGAGAAATGGGAGTTTTAAAAAAACTATTTAAAAAAGAATCTCTATCGTCAAAAGAGAGCGTACCGGTTGCTATTGGCCTTCCTCGTGAGGTCATTCTCGAACTCACCAATAAATGCAACCTCAGATGCATTATGTGCCATATTCATAGCCCGCACGTCCGTCAAACGAGACCCGAGGGTTTTATGGACGAGCGGCTCTGGAAAAAGGTCATCGATGAGATCGCTCTCTGGGACCATCCCATCAACCTCCATACGTTTGGCGGCGGAGAGGCACTGCTCCATCCACACATAAGCTCTGTCATTGAATACGCGAAAAGCAAGCAGAATATAACAGCCGGCTTTCTTACAAATGGCATGCTCCTCAATACAGACAGGGCCGTCAGGCTGCTCCGCGCCGGTATAGACTGGATAGCCATAAGCCTCGACGGAACAGATGCAGATGTTGTCGAACACTTCAGAGCCGGTTCTAACCTCAAAACCATTGAAGCAAATATAGAAAATCTTATTCGCGAGCGAGGGAATAATACAAGACCATATATAAAGCTCAATATGGTTCTCCTTCCAGGAGTCGAACCACAGGAACCAGCGTTTTTGAAAAAATGGTTGCCGCTCGTAGATGAGGTCATGTTGTCAGCATACAGACCTCTGGGAGTAAAGCACTTTCTCAAAACAGGTCAGGAGAGAAGACCATGCTTTCTTCTGGACAAGATGATGGTCATTGCCTGGAACGGTGATGTCGGCTTGTGTTGTGAAGATAATTTTATCGAACATAAAATGGGCAATGTGACTGCCGACAGCCTCAATTCAGTCTGGTATGGAAAATCGTTACAAGACATGAGAGACCTCCATCGAGAGGGTCTCTATCACAAGATACGCCTCTGTAAGAGTTGTGATGCGTGGTCCACTGATACCGTCTTGCGCGAATATGTCGACAGCAATGGTTTTCTTGTCAGGGAATTTACAAATCAGAAGGTATTCACCAAACAGTAATGGACGTCTCAATTATCTACGTAAACTATGAAAGCGCACACTTACTGAAAGCGTCTATTGAATCACTCAGGAGCACTGCGGTACCCCATGAAATCATTGTTGTTGACAACAATTCCTCCGACAGGGACAAGAAGATCCTTGCAGGGCTGCGAAATATTACCCTTATTGCACTTGAACGGAACAGGGGGTTTGCAGCAGGCTGTAACATCGGCGCAGCAAAGGCACAGGGGGAGCACCTCTTCTTTCTCAACCCCGATACCATTGTCCTTGAGGGATCTGTAGAAGTCCTTCTGGACTTTTTAACCCGTGACCCGTCGGTTGGCGCAGCCGGCCCCCGGGTATGGTGGGATACTGCGAAACAATTACTCCTCTCTCCCTCAGAGGCACCGAGTATGCCGAATGCTTTCATCCATATGCTGAAAGGCAATGGCATGCTCTATGCATTGCTGCTCAGAAAAAATCTTCAGAAGCTCTTATATTACTGGCGGACGGAGAAGCCCCTTCCCATAGACATGCTTCCCGGGGCAGCGATTATGATGAAGCGGCAGGTATTTTTAGACATAGGGATGTTTGACGAAGCATTCCCGCTCTATTTTGAGGATGCAGACCTTATAAAACGGATCAGGGATGCAGGATATACCATCTACATGGTGCCCCGCTCTGAGATTGTTCATTTTTACAACCAGAGCGCCAAGAAGTTAGGCGGAGAGGCATTGAGGCTGTTCGAGCAATCAAAACAGATCTATGCAAAAAAGCATTATTCGCGAATGGCACACGTTATCTTGTCGTTTTTGAATCGTTTCGAGACATCAGTACAGAAAAAATTATCTGATTATACAGAGATTGTCTCGGACGTCCCGCCACTTTTCACAGGACAAGCTTGTTCGCAGAGCGGGGAGGGGATGTTTGTTTTTTCAATGGATCAATATTTTTTCCCGGCTGCGGGGACGTTCATGAATAATTTCACCTTTGCCATGCCAGAGGAGGTATGGATGAGACTTCAGGATGGCAGCTACTGGGCAGGGATATTCGGACTTCCTGAGTTTATTCCGATTAAGCTCTGGTGCATACATAAACACGGCACTAAATCACCCCCCGGTGTTTCATACGAATATGTTTAAGAAACGTGCTATGCGGTCATCGTATAAGAATCTCCTGATGTTCGAAAATCTGCTCTACTGGGAAAATCCCCGGACAGTCTTTTTAGACGTTACAAATCACTGCAATCTAAAATGCCGCATGTGCCCGCAATCTCTCGACGATATCCAATTTGAAAAAGGTCATATGGACTGGGAGTTATTCACACATGTTACATCCCAAGTAGGGAAGATAAAGGCGTTATCGCTCTTTGCCTCCGGTGAGCCTCTCCTGGCAAAATACTGGGACCGCATGCTCAATTATTGCATCGAGAACAACATTGCAGAGAGCGTCGGTTTTTCCACCAACGGACTCCTCCTAACAAAACCCCGGGTAAAGCATATCACCGGAAAAAATATTGAGCTGTCTGTATCGATAGATGGTGGAACACAGGCAACATATGAACACATCCGCCGGGGAGGGAGATTCGAAACACTGAAGGAAAACCTCTTCTTCCTGAGGGATTGCAAGCGCAGTCAGCATACGGACAGGCCTGTCCTGAACATTACATTTGTTGCGTGGAAAGAAAATATTCATGAATTACCCCTCGTCATTCAGTTGGCGTCCACATGCGGGGCAAAACAGGTAACCCTTATCCACAGGATCTTCTATAAAAAAGAAGAGTTTGATCGGCATTCACTCTGCAATCACCGGGGGCTTTTTGATGATTATCTTGAAAGATCCCTTGAAGCTGCACAACGGGCAGGCATCACATTAATTCATACCGGCTCTTTCTCAAGGGTTATTGCCCCGACTGAAGGATTAAAAGAAATATATTTCAAGGAGAGGGCGCCCGGTGCATTCAATTGCAGGGTTGTCGATGAACACATCATAATCGGTTTCAGGGGATTAGTGAGAGCCTGCTGCTTCATTGATAAGCTGTTTATTGGTAATGTTCAGTATGACCCCCTGAACGCTATCTGGAACGGATCTCATTACAGGGCATTACGGCTCAGCCTCTACAAAGGCGATTATCCGGACGGGTGCAGCAATTGTTCTTTTCTTCAGATACTTGGACAGGAAGAGAGGGCATGTCTCTGCCCCCTCAATACCGGACAGGTTATACCTGCCTCTCCCGAGATCAAACAGCCATATGACATCATGCTGCTGAACAGGGAATTCATACATACGCTGGAGGCCTATAAACATAAAGGCATTACTGCAGATCAAGCGGTCAAAAGACTTTTTTTATTATGGGAACATGATTGCAATTTCTTCGAGATCGCTAATAATATCGCCGTACTATATGCTCAAAAAGACGATTTATCAAAAGCGAGACACTGGATACAGAAGGCAGGGGAAATCATGGTGCATGACCGGACAGTTGATTCCAATGCGGCGCTCCTCGTACAGTCATGAAAGACAAATTCAAGCTCCTCTTGTATTTTCTTAAAAAGGACATCAAGTCACGATATGCCGGCTCGGGCCTGGGACTTGCATGGACAATCCTGATGCCGTTAGTCCAGATTCTCCTTTTCTGGTTCGTCTTCTCAGGGATTCTCAAAGCCCGCCCTTACGCAAACACGCAGACCCCCTATGTCTTCTTTCTCCTATCATCGTTCTTCTTCTGGCTCGCGTTTTCCGAAGGACTCAGCAGAGCTTCGAATGCCATCGTAGAGAATGCAGAAATAGTGAAAAAAATATCTTTCCCGATCATCCTTCTTCCGGTAACCGTTACCATATCGAGCTATCTTCTTAATATGGTAGGCTTTCTTATATTCATCATCTTTTACAGCATAACAACATCCTTGAGTCCCTATATGATATTTGTCATCCCCGTTGTTTTGCTCCAGTTCGTTTTCTCCGTGGGGGCAGGCATGCTCCTTTCGGCCATTATGCCGTATATCAGGGATATCGGGCAGATTCTCGGCCAAATTCTTATGGGAATGTTTTTCCTCTCCCCCATTCTCTACAGTATCGAAGCTGTACCGGAAAAATTCAGATTAATCCTCTATTGTAACCCCATGACCTATTTTGCATCGTCATATCATCATGTTATCCTTTTAAAAAACCTCCCTCCGTTTCAGTTTATCGGTGTCATGGTCTTCCTTTGCCTGACAGCATTGATAGGCGGGCTGTTTGTTTTCAAGAAATTGAGGGATGGATTTGCGGATGTCTTGTAAATGTGTTCAGTTAAGGTAAATAACGTAACAAAGATCTATAAACTGTATGGCAAGCCCGTGGGAAGGCTGAAAGAGTTTATATTCCATAGGCCGTTTCACAAGGAACTGGTTGCCCTCAACGGGGTAACCTTTTCCCTGCAAAAAGGAGACACGTTCGGGATCATAGGTGATAACGGCGCAGGGAAAAGCACCCTGCTAAAAATAATCGCACGGACGCTCTCTCCCACTCACGGCACTATTGAGATAAACGGTCTCGTCTCCTCACTCCTGGAACTGGGCACAGGGTTCCATCCCGAATTTACGGGAATAGAGAATATTTATTTCTACGGGTCTCTCCTTGGTATCAACAGCACCCGCATGAAAGAGAAAATACAGGACATTATAGCCTTCTCTGAATTGGGCGATTTTATCAATTATCCGATTAAAACCTATTCTTCGGGCATGTATATCCGGCTGGCCTTTTCCGTCGCAACCTCGGTTGACCCCGATGTCTTTATTATCGACGAGGCTCTCTCTGTCGGTGACCAGTATTTCCAGAAAAAATGCCTCGAGAGAATGGCGGAATTCAGGAAACGCAACAAAACGATCTTATTCTGTTCCCATGACATGTATCAGATTAAGGCTTTTTGTGAAAAAACCATGTGGCTCGACCACGGAAAAATCAGGATGATGGGAAACACGGACGACATTGTGAATGCCTATATTGGATACGAACAAACCAAGGCAGAACAGGTCACGCATGCAACACAGACGAGTTCCTTCTTATTTATAAAACAACTGACAACAAAGCAGCGGGACAGAACAACGCTCGAAATCGGGTTTATGGTAACGGTAACTGAGCCGTTTGACGGGCACCTGGGCTGGGGGCTGTTCAGGCACGACCAGCTCCAGATATCTTTCATGACGACGAAAATGCAGGGGAAACACCCGATTCATTTTGATGGCACGAAGCGGGTTCGTATCACCGTACAAAACCTTAATGTCCTGAACGGCACGTATATCATCTATGCAGGGGTATTTGACAGAGAGGCATACAGGCCGATTGCCATAGAAACAACTGACTGCGCACTGGAAACGGGGCATGAGATACTGAATTCACTATGTCATTTTGAAAGCACGTTCTCTTTGGAATAAATAGGAATAAAGTTCTCTTGACTTGGATTGAGATTTTAAAATACAATTAATCTATCATATCTTAATAACTTCCCAAAGGAGGAGAGGAACGTGAAAAAAGCGTTGTTGTTATTGGTTGTGGTATCGTGTGTTTTTGCCTTTGCGAGTACAAGTCATGCCTGGGTATGGTCAGCTTTCCCTTTTAATGGCGACGACATTTATACGTATGACCGCTATAGCTGGGACGGATGGAATCACACGTTGGTGTATTATAATAATTCTAACTCAACTGCCGTGCAGATTATCATGGATCCTGATGGCATGCCCTGGCTCTACTATTATGGTGTTTTTAACTGGTGGTGGTGGCCGTACACACTCGACATCTACTATTCCTATAATGGCTCGAACTGGTATTACTATGGGGTTATCTATCTCTAATTGCATAACACCTTAGAAACGAATAGACCCACATATTAAGAATATATCGCCCCGGTGTGAATAAATCGGGGCGATATATTGTCTCTACAATATACCTCCATTGCAGGTTTTGTCGGTTACTTGTTAACCCGAAAAATGCATTTATCGGAGACATGGTTGGCTAAAAAGTCTTTTGTCCCGACAAAAGTCGGGATTGAAATCAAAAGATTTTGAAGGCGACTGTGCCTCCGGAACAACAATCAATTGCATTTTTCGGGTTAAAGGCACGAAAACTCCAGGAAGTTACGGTGTTACATAAGGGAGTGCTATTTAGGATAGTTCTATCGGACGCTATTGTTTTCCCTGTGCCTGTTCCCCTTGTTTTTTTCGAAAAATCTCAATAAAAGATTCCTTTGCCCTTGATGTTGTTACGCTGTCCGGTTCCGGAACATCCTGCGGACGATCCCCATGAACAACTCCCGGTGGATGTCCTGCACCTTGTATTTTCCGTATTCTGCCGTTCGCTTGAGATGGCTGAGGAGTAGTCTTTTCCGTCTCTTGAGTCGTTTCGCGTGATCTTGGTGTTCTGGAACGGGAATCGTTTAGCCTTACCTCAATCCGGTCTGCTCCCCTTACCATCACCACCTTTTCAGGATAGACCTCGGCAAGCGTGTAGCTGTTTAAGGTGTCTCCGATACGCAAGGACCTTTGCCGTCGTCCTCTCCCTTCCGTGGTATATGGCTCTTTCAGGTTTTCGAGATAAGCAAGTTTCGTATCACCTGTTATGACAGTGCCGAGCAATATGAATTCCGGTTTCGGTACAACTTGTTCTTCAGCCGTCTCAACAGGGATCTTCCTTTCAGGATGAAAGAGATTCTCATCTGCAATGACCGTATAATCAGTAAGAGTAGAGACTATGCTCTCAGCTGCTTTTTCGTCATTATGGACATGATGTTTCATGCCGGTCGGCAGCATAAAACGAACACTCATATTCAAGAGAGGCAAAATGGTATAGTTGGCAAATATGAGAATAGCGCCTATGAGCAGTATGTTCAGGAGATTGATGTTTCTTGGAAAATTTCTTTGAGCCATTCTATGAAAGTCCCTTCATGTTTCCATGTATATAATTTTACCATTATTTTTTCATATGTGCCTATAAATCTCTCCAGGCAAGATATACCCTGCATTTCTGCACATCGGCTTTTCGTCATTCACTGAGTAAAAGGGATTTGCCTTCGCTCAGGCTCTTTCTTGCCGGAACCCTCGCCACCGCGAACAGGCCAAAAATAGCTCTTCACGTTTTTTGCTCCAAAGCGCATCCCATAATGCGACATATGAACAACTTTGGCAGAAGGGGGATTCGAGGCACTCGTTGTAGAAGACCAGTAGTAACCTTTCTGCACATTTTTAAACCCCTGGCTCATGAGCCATTCAGGGACATCCGGCATGCCGAAATGGAAGATGCTCCTTAACTCATGTATGTTTGGAAGCCGCCAGTCTTCGTAGCCGCACGCATGAAGTTCTTTTACATGATCTAAGGCTGCATGCCATGTCAGCGGATTGCCGGACAGATTGGCATCTCTTGTCCATAAGAGACCCGTCAATTTATCCAAAACACATTTCTTCTTGACAATAAATCTGCCCGACGGCCAGGCCTCTCCTTTTTTTATGTCACCGTCGTCCTCTCTGAAATAAGAAGCATCCTGTCCTGTTGCGGGCAATGTCACTGATCCTTTTTCCTCAACATCACGAACAGCAATGGCAAAAGCGTCTCCGTATTTATTCATTGCTCCGATAATGCCTCCTCCCATGAAGAGAACCCATGCATATGCTGTATCCTTTGCATATGTCGTTGATGACCAGTAAAAAAGTTCCCTGACATCACGAAATCCCTGATTCACAAGCCACAATGAATTATTCTCCTGCCCGTTGTTAACGAGACTCCTCAGCTCATTGATATTCGGGAGCCTCCAGTCAGTGTAGCCGAACGTTCCTTTCTCTTTATTCATGTTCGAAATATGTTGCAGCGCTTCATGCCAGACTTCTGGAGCATTCAATATATCGGCATTTTTTGTCCACATAAGGCCTGTGAGGTAATCGGTAATTGTGCCGTCTCTGTTATCCCGGAATCTCGGTTCAGGCCATTGGACGCCTGCTTTCATCTCCGCGTCCTGTCCTGTGTTTATACATGGAATTACAGAGAAGTTCATACCATAACAGTTCTGCTGACCTGTCCAGGGCAGATGGATATCCCCGGCTAAGCAGCGTGCGGGATAAAGAAGGCATGCCATGACACACAATAAAAAGACAAAACGGGCATTTAAGGAGCACGTGCTCTGTTGACTGTTTTGTATCTCTGACATGCTCATAACAAAATTATGATGATAAATATTATCATAAACGTGTTTTTCACTGTCATAAAATGTATGTGAAAAACACGAGCTAAAAAAACTTTTCTTTAACATCAGAGGGAAATACAGGAATTTTCATCGGGGAATTCTCTGATTAAACTTTATTTATGGGTAAATAGTGTAAATAGTGTTAAAATAAAAACGGAGGATACCTATGTCAGCAGGTAAAATCCTTAAAAGAAAAACAACGATGCTCCTCGGGTGCTGTTTGCTTATCATTTTTTCCATGACTTTTACGCTGACAGGTGCATTCTGTCAAATTCCCGGCGCTGAAAAATCACCGCAGGAAGTAATCGATTCAATAGAAACGGGACAGCCGCAGGATCTCATAGTCCTTTTTGATGACTCAGCCGTTGAAAATGATGCCCGGACACTGCGGGCAGCGCTTGGAGTATCACATGATACGGATTATATTGTGGCCGAAAAAGCCATGCATTACAAGAGACTGAAACAAAGAGCCATTGATTCATTCTCATACGAAGACGCTGAGGTGCTCAGGGATTACAGCCATCTTCCCATGGTGTTCATGAGGGTAAAGTCCCCGGCCGGACTTGCTCAATTGCTTGAGCGGTCAGATATCGTGAGGGTCTATCAAAACATGGCCCGAACCCATTTCCTGGCACAGAGCCTTCCTTTGATAAATCAGCCTTTTGCCGCTTCATCCGGCAGAGTCGGCACAGGGACAACGGTTGCTGTTCTGGACACCGGTGTTGATTACACACGGGCTGCTTTTGGCTCCTGCACAGCGCCGGGCATACCCGCAGGCTGCAAGGTAACGTATGCCCGGGACTTTGCTCCCGATGACGGCTCCCTGGATGATGACGGTCACGGGACAAATGTGGCAGGCATTGTCCTGGGTGTAGCTCCCGATACTCGCATAGCTGCGCTCGATGTATTCAGGACAGACGGGTATGCTTATGATGCTGATATCATCAATGCACTCAACTGGTGTATAGCAAACAAGTCTGCCTATACTATTCAGGCCATAAATATGAGTTTAGGGGGCGGGGCATATACTTCTCCCTGTACAGACGACCCATTTGCTACACCGATTGCAAATGCCCGCTCAGCAGGGATTCTTTCAGCAATTGCCTCTGGAAACAATGGCTATGCGAACAGAATCTCTTCTCCGGCGTGCGTACCCGGAGCTGTCTCGGTCGGTGCGGTGTATGATTCAGACATGGGTGCTCTCTACTGGTCCTCCTGCACCGATTTATCAACATATGCAGATAAAATCACCTGTTTTTCCAACAGCGCTTATTATCTCACAATACTTGCACCGGGCGCCATCATTAACGCAGCGGGCATTACCATGGCAGGGACTTCACAGGCAACACCCCATATAGCAGGAGCTATCGCAGTTCTTCGGGGAGCCGGTGCTTTTCCGTCCGATACCGTTGACCAGACAGTTGCCCGAATGACAGGCACAGGGGTTTCTGTCACAGATACGAGAAACGGCATTACAAAACCCCGCATTGATCTCCAGGCATCGCTGGAAAGTCAAACCTATTCCATCTCCGGCAAGGTGCGCTCATCTGACCTCGTCCTCATGCAGGGAGTCACTATGACACTGAGCGGTGACGCTTCTGCCACAACCACCACAGACAGTCTCGGCAGATACCGGTTTACCGGCCTGGCAAACGGCGCTTACACCGTCACCCCGTCCTTTACAGGCTATGCCTTTACTCCTGCAAGCAGGTCAATAACAATAAGCGGGGCAGATGCGACAAGACAGCACTTCACCGGGACCATTTCCAGCGGAGGCGGCATATACTCCATTTCAGGTAAAATACGCACATCAACCGGCTCTCTCATGGCAGGGGTAACCGTAACACTCAGTGGAAGTGCCTCTGCCACAACCACCACAGACAGTCTCGGCAGATACCGGTTTACCGGCCTGGCAAACGGCGCTTACACCGTCACCCCGTCCTTTACAGGCTATGCCTTTACTCCTGCAAGCAGGTCAATAACAATAAGCGGGGCAGATGCGACAAGACAGCACTTCACCGGGTATCCCTAACCTGAAAAATACATGTATCGGAGGCACGGCTGTTCTGAAAAGTCCTTTGCAGCAACTCATTGTTTAACCCCACCGTTACCTCCCCTTACCTTAAGGGGAGGTAACGGTGGGGTTATGAGAATGGATAACACCCGAACTAAAGCTGGAAGAATCAAATCAAAAGACGGTGAAGGCGCCTGCGCCTACAGTTTAACTGTCAATTGCATTTTCCGGGTATAATTAATATTATTGCAGTTACCATAATACACACCGTATACAATGAAAATACTCATTGCAGACGATGACAGGAATCTGAGGACAGTTCTCAAAAATGAACTTTCCGATGCAGGGTTTGATGTGTCAGAGGCAGAAAACGGCAGGAAAACAATCGACATGCTCAATAAGGATGAATACGATGTGTTACTGCTGGATTTGAACATGCCGGGTCTGAACGGGATAGACGTCTTAAAAGAAGCAAAAAAGCTCGGGATCGCAACCGAGGCGATAATCCTCACGGCCCATGCCACTGTTTCTTCAGCTGTCGAGGCCATGAAGATCGGCGCATATGATTTTCTTACTAAACCCTTCCAGATGGGTGAACTCATAGCAACTGCTGAAAAGGCATTCGAAAAAAAGAACCTTGTCCGCGAAAACCTCCTCCTGAAGTCGCACTTAAAAAGACAAGCAGCGGCACAGGGTATCATAACGAAAAACCCGCGCATGCTCGAACTGCTGGAGACGGTAAAGCAGGTTTCATCATCAGATCTGCCGATACTCATTTCAGGGGAAAGCGGCGTCGGCAAAGAGCTCGTAGCAAAGACCATCCACAATTCATCCAACAGGTCAGAGGGCCCTTTCATAGCAATCAACTGCGGTGCCATCCCTGAAACAATGCTTGAAAGTGAACTGTTCGGTCACGAAAAAGGTGCATTTACCGGTGCTCACGCACAGAAACCGGGCTTATTGGAGATTGCAAACCGCGGGACCCTTTTTCTTGATGAAATTGCAGAGCTCTCGTCTCAACTGCAGGGAAAACTTTTGCGAATAATCGAGACAGGGAGCTTCTTCAGGGTTGGCGGCGTGAGAGAAATCACCGTTGATGTCCTTTTTGTATCGGCAACGAACAGGGACGTCAGGAAGGAGGTCGAAGCAGGCACGTTCAGGGCAGATCTCTACTATCGTGTCAGCGCTCTGTCATTCCATATTCCGCCCCTGAGAGAGAGGAAAGAGGATATCCCCTTGCTTGTCGATCACATTATTACTCATCACACGAATTTTAAAAATAAACATCTCAGCAAAAAGGCAATCAGGGTTCTCACGGAATATCACTGGCCGGGAAATGTCAGGGAACTCCAGAATGTCATGTACCGGGCGCTCTTCCTCGCTAAAAAGGATGTCATTGAGCCCGCTGATCTTCCCTTTGATATGATTCAAAAACACGGGAGCCGCGGTGCACGGCTCGAAGATATTGAAAGGGAGCATATCCTCAGGGTACTCAAAGAGTCAGGCGGACAGAAGGGGAAGGCCGCCGAGATTCTCGGGGTAAACCCGAAGACACTGTACAGGAAATTGGCACATTATGGTATAACGGAATAAAATCCTCTTAAAAGCCGCTTCGCACGCAAGAGTTATGACTGAAAAAGCTCCTAAAAAGGCACGGGATGAACTGGAAATGAGGGTGCGGGAGCGCACGGCTGCTCTCGAAGCAGAACATGCGTTTCGTCAATCCATAGAGAATTCCATACTCTCCGGCATAGCGGTCATAGACCTGAACGGACGGCAGACCTATGTAAACCCTGCCTTCTGCAACATGGTGGGATGGAGCGCAGAAGAACTCATGGGAGCAAAGCCGCCATTCGTCTACTGGGCACCGGAGCATATTGATAGGACCTCGGAAATTTTACAGAAAGCAATGAGATCAGACATGCCGCCCGAGGGTATCGAAATCAGACTCATGCGAAGAAGCGGGGAACGGTTTGATGCACTGCTCCTGGTTTCACCATTAAAAGACCGGAATGATAAGGTGATTGGCTGGGTTGGGTCTGTCGGTGACATTACCGCACGAACACAAGCAGAAGAGGCACTTCGTAAGAGTGAGGCCCGTCTTGCCGAGGCCCAGCGGATTGCACATATCGGAAACTGGGACTGGGATATACAAACGAATGAACTGCAATGGTCAGACGAGATCTATCGCATTTTCGGATTGACGCCGCAAGAGTTCGGAGCAACATACGATGCATTTCTGCTGTCCGTTCACCCGGATGACAGGGAATTCGTCAACAGAGCTGTTAGTGAGGCATTATACGGGATGCCCTATAGTATAGACCACCGGATCGTCCTGCCGGACGGCACAATACGTTTCGTTCACGAAGAGGGTAAAGTTACCTTTGGCGAAAGCGGCGAGCCGGTCCGCATGTTCGGTACGGTTCAGGACATTACAGAGAAAAAGGAAAACGAGGCACGTCTCATCATGAGCGAGCGGCTCTCTGCCCTCGGCCAGATGGCCTCAGGGATAGCACACGAGATAAATAACCCCCTTGCTACAATTTCAGCCTGTGCAGAAGGGCTTCTCAACAGGATAAAAAAAGGAAAGTCTGACTTAGGGGTATTCGAAAATTATCTCAACATTATCCATGAAGAGGTCGCCCGTTGCAAGAATATCACGACGGGGATGCTCTCTTTTGTAAGAGAAAAGACTTATGAAAAGAAACATGTCCATATTGACAGTGCACTTGACAAGGCACTTGAACTCATCAGCTTTCAGGGGAGACTGAAAAAGGTTGAGGTCGTAAGGAATTACAAGGACTCGCCGGTTGTCCACGGAAGCGAAGGCGCGCTGAAACAGGTCTTCCTTTCAATTTTTATGAATGCCCTCGATGCAATGGAGGATAAGGGTACGATCATTCTCGAAACAGGCATTGAAAACCGGGAGGCATTCATAAAAATAAGCGATAGCGGCCACGGGATATCTTCTGAAGACGCAGGCAGAATCTTCGACCCATTCTTTACAACAAAATCGGAAAAGGGCGGCATCGGGCTTGGCCTCTCTATAGCGAACACAATAATCACTGAAAATGGAGGAACGATCCAGTTTGTCTCTGAAAAAGAGAAAGGGGCAACGTTCACCATAACCCTGCCCGCAGTGCAATCGGGCACTATGTCTGACGAGCAGGATAAATTGCCCGCTATCTGAAACTCCCCGCATATAAAGTTCCGGTCATTTCAGGATGTTATGCATTGGCATCTATCTTGCATTCATCCTTTCGTAACTGTTCACCCAAAAACTGCATTTATCGGAGGCAATGTTGACTGAAAAGTCTTTTGTCCCGACAAAAGTCGGGATTGAAATCAAAAGACTTTGAAGGCGACTGTGCCTCAGGTTCAATAATCAATTGCAGTTTTCGGGTTCAGGGAGAACCCGCATGCAGGGAATTCCCCCTGAAACACCACCCAATACGAGGGAACTATAGTGAAAATCCTCCTGGCTGAAGATGACAAAAACTTTGGCATTGTTCTGAAGAACGAGCTTGAGGAAGAACGATATTCCGTCGATCTTGTCTATGACGGGGTCGAGGCAGTACTAAACTTCATCGAAAACCCGTATAACCTCGTCCTGATTGATATCAAAATGCCAAAACTTGACGGTATAAGTACGCTGAGGATCCTCAAAAAACTCAATCCTGCCATACCCGCCATTGTTTTCTCCGGTAACGCCGGACCGAGCGACATTAAAGATACCGCAACGGTCGGGGTGATCCGGTACTTTTCAAAGCCATTCGTTATGGCAGAGTTGAAAGAATGCATCAAGAGGAGCTGCGAACTCTAAATAGTGTTACCGGCTGCCCGTCAACGCAGAGACACTCACCTTTACCATGAGCTCTTTCGGGTCCCTGAAATTCCTGACGCGGACATCGAGCTCCTTTACGGTTAAATACGGTGTGCGCGTCTCGATCGAATAGAGAATATCACCCAATGTCCTCGAATCCGGCAGAACGCTGTCTATACTGACTGTAATGATTTTGAACTTCCCGTGATCTTCCGGCTTTTCCACCCGTTCACTCGATATGGTCCCTCCCCTGCTCGTTATGACCTCTTTTACCGTATCCTGAAGCGTCGCTGCTGCCAGAGAGAGGGTCTGTCCCTCAACAAGCTTTAATGTTTCGGCATTGCGTGCCTCCTTCAGCGAGACGAGCGTTTCTTCCAGCGGATTCTTTTCAGAAAGGAGGGTTATGTACTTTTCAAGTACTTCGGTCTTCACGGCCTGTTCCTCCTTTACTGACGCAACATCACGCTGAACCCTCAGATAGATATACTGGTAAACAGCAAGCCCGATGAGTATGACCATGATCGGAACGGTAATCAAAAGTGTCGTGTTCCTCTTCATTCCCTCTTTTCCTCCTCCGGCTCTATTCCTTCTATCTCTCCTTTTATATTGAACCGGTCTGCATTCATCCTTTTATCTCTGAAAGTCGGGGAAGCAAACTCGGCTTTTTTAAAATATGCGGACCCCTCCAGTTTCGGCAGGAGGGTTGAGGCCGAGGCAGCGTATCCCTCTATATTCACAGATGACTCTGATATCCTTACCCTTGTCAGCCATGTGTTCTTGGGTATGATCGTGGTGAGTTCCTTTAAAATGTCAAGGGTCATCGGCCTGCTTTTCTTGAAATCTTCTATCAGGGATATCTCCGAGCGAAGAGCCTCTATATCTTTCTTCAATGCCTCCACGTTCCTGACGTCTTCCTTGCGCATCTGCACCTGGCGTTCAATCTCTTCGAGCCGCTTTCCCTCGATACGGAGAGGAGCTCCCATATAGAGAATCCACATGACGAAAAGCACGAGTATGAGTATACCGGTAAATGTCAGGGGTGTTTTCGCTTTTTCCCGATATCCTTTTCTAATGAGGTTCAGGCCGTCTGCATGTGGCAACAGCGACTCTATGGCCCCGCCGACTGCACTGTAAGGAATTTCCTTATGATACCCTGACGGCCGGAATGGAACATCGTGGTCATGTACTACTCTGACGGGTATGTTGAGCCGGCGCTTCAGCGTATCCTCAAGGACAGGATTACTGTCCCTGAAAAGAACAATGAGAGGAGGTGATGGAGATTCCCTTTGCGCAGCAGGAATCAGGGGATTGATTTTTCCTTTGAGCGTATCGATCTTCGAATGCTCATCATCAGTCTCAAAATTTCCCGTAAAAGCATCGATTACCAACCCGTCAAGGAATAACCCTCCCTCATAGGTATTGTTACCGATTTCTAAAAAAATAAAATCCTTGACTTTACAGGCATACTGGATAAGAGCCCCTGTGCCTGATAAACCGACGTTGACCGTATCGGGTACAATGCCGTTGTTTTTCAGCGCCTCCATATACGGCCTGATGATATCCCCCCTCACTGCCGCAATCACAATCGTTATCTTGTTATCACGCTCTTTTACTATCCTGAAATCATACAATGCCTCTTCGGGACAGAAAGGCGTAATCCTGTCCAATTCATAGGAGATCGCATTGACAAGACTCTCTTTGACCGTAGCAGGAAATTCAGCGGTTTTAACGACAGTCCATGCCTTAGGAATGATTAAAGAAACAGAAGCCCCCTGTGCTCCAAAATCACTGATTGCAAGAGACAGGGAAGATGCAACCCCCTCGGGAGGGGGATATTTGCCTTCCTCAAAGTCATAACGCCTGACCCCTTTTATCCTCACCTTCGACAAGAACCTTGACCCATAAGCTACAGACATGCACCCCTTTTCGAGTGAGACGGAGATGCTTTTTTTCGATGAGACTGTTTCGTCGGCAGGGCTAAACGTAAGGAGTTTCCAAAGAGGTCCCGTGAATCTCTTCAGTCTTGCTGCTGACGATGAGGTGACGGATGTTATTTTCTCGATATTAAATTGAGCTGTCACTGTCGGTTTCTACAGGGCTCTTGTAATAAACATACTTATAGGTATTATGACCGGAAATAACTACTGTTGCCCTGATCGAGTACCCCCTTTTCTCTGTTTCCCGTGAACCGGTCGTTTCAATCGTATATGACTGGGAACCTGTTGTTATAACGTACGGCACGATGATCGAATAGTTTTCCCCGGTAATGCCGAGCTCCTGTAAATTCATTATCTCTTTTGTGCGTCTCATGTCTATGATCGTATCGGCAAACTCTGAGCTCATGCCGGGGACAGCCATCAATACCTCTTTTGGTGCGGCATTGATATTAATCTTGCTCATGTTTGCATGGACAGTGAGAAAGTTAATTATACCTTTTCTCTCCCCATTCCCGTAAAGGATCTCCGGTGTCATCCCCCTTACCAGGAGGAGCTCCTCCAGGGTATCGAATTTGTCGTCCTTTGCCTCATAGGGATTCGGCAGGGAACGGTAGTAATCGTCCTCGGCTCCGTGAAGCCTGCGAAGGTCGTCAGGATCTCTCCAGTCCATTATAGAGTCTGCAATGATGTCGGCGGTTTCCTCCTCAATCCCGAGATTCAGCAAAAGATTTTTTAATAGTATATCAGATATCCTGTTGATGTCCAGCTTGCCTGACTCGTCAACGATCCTGACCGAGTAAAATCCGTTTCCAAGCCGGCCGCTGTACGGTGTCCCGTCAACATTCCAGACTTCGCTTCCTTCGAGCACGAGTGCCTGGTTCTTATTCATGTTCCGGTAAAAAATCTCCTCAATCCCCCTCTCTATCCCTGCCTCAGCCAGAAATTTATTTTCCATGCCTTCCTTGAAAGACACGGTTGATTGTATTTCAGTCCTTGTCATGAAAGAGAAGGAAAAAACAATGACCATGAGTATGGTCAAGACCCAAAGAACCATGAGGAGGGCAATCCCATCCCCGGGAGCGAAGAAAGAGACTATCCTGCTCCGGAGCCTTTCCTTTTTCCTTTTATCCAAAACCATGCTGTCCATGTGCTTTGTTGGACACATATCCATACATCATATGTAAAAAGGCATTGCCTTGACCCTACTCCCCCGGTGTCGTTGGGAAAGAACCCTGACTTCCCCCTGTTTGTGCCAGGGTCCCCCGTGCCCTCAGCGGAATGATCATCGAAAAATCTCTCATGCCTTCGACGAGGTGAATCCGTATCTTTTCAGGGATACTGAATTCATCCGTCCACTCCCCGACCCACGTGCCCTCTTCTTCCGTCGGATCTTTATGGAAAAATTCGAAATATATCATATCGAATGCATCAAAAAGTCTTGCGGTCCGTGCGTTCTCTACTCCGATAGTATTCTCGGTCGCATACAAAACCTGCTTTCCGCTCTCCCCGGTCCCTATAGTGTATGTAACTATGACATACCCCTGTCCCATTCCCCAGATTGAAAAGTTCGAAGCGAACTGAAGAAATGCCCGGTCCCCGAGAAAATAATATTTTCGTTCTCCTTCATCGTCGAACGTCAACGGGATGCCGGACTGGATCTGGGAATCGACAACGGCAAGTGATGATCGCATCCGTTCATGGGCCTCTATCTTTCTTTCACCGGATTCCACCGTGCGAAAGCCAAGACGCATTGCCCCGGTGATAATCAGCACAATAATTCCGATTATGGTTATTGAAACAAGTAACTCGATGAGGGTAAGGCCTTTGTCTTTCATGGTCTGCGGGCCTGGTCTCAAACTTCCTTCTCTAAAAGTTTCATTGTCCTCAGTGTAAAAGACCTTTCATGTATACCGCTTGTCCAGTACACTGTCAAACCTATTTCCAGAAGTCTCACCGGGAGATTCTCTGTCCTCTCCTGCAACACCTCTGCTATTGAAACATCCATTCTGTATCCGTCATCCGTTATTTCAGAAAATGACATTTCGGATATGTCGTCATCATCCAGAATCTCCCTCATTTTTGCCTCTGCTTTTACGGACGCAGAGATGTAATCCCCGGATGCAGAGATAGCCCTGACATTGGCAGAGAAGAGCTGCATGACGACTGTTACAGCAATTCCCAATAATGCGACCGCCACAAGCACCTCAAGAAGGGTAAATCCCCGGTTCGCACTCCTGTCCCTGTTTATTAGCGGTTTCATTGCACCACCACAGAACCGACAATCGGATCAGGCTGTATGCGTGCTGTCCTGCTTTCATTCCATAACACGACCGTTCCGCCCTGAACAGCACCCAGCGCAGTTGCGATGAACTGATATTTCCCTTCAAAAATCTCCCCGTATACGGGGTCGATAATTTTTATGTTCATATCAGATGGTATCTCCCGTACGTCCTTCCCCTGTATCGAAAACGTTCTTGCATCGAGATCTATCGTAACCGTCTTCCTTTCGCCATGAATCTGTGCTAGGGATCGCGCATACCGTATTGATGACGATATGTCCCGCACTGTTGTATTAAAGGTACTCGACATCAGCGTGTTTGCGAAAAATACCGTTGATATACCCATGATAAGAGTGATGAGCGCCATGACAATAATCATCTCGAGCAGTGTGAATCCTTCAGCCCCCCCACCCTTCCCTCCCCCTCGAGGGGGGAGGGTGAGGGAGGGGGTGAAGCTCCCGAAGTCAGGTCTCGACATTATCCTCATCTCCCTTACATGGGATGAATCCACAGGGGTCACCAATATTTGACATAATATCGAATAAATGTCTTTTTTAGATTTAAAGCATGCCATATGTTGAGACCTGACCCCTACTTTACAGTGGCAGTTCTGTTATGCTGAAGATAGCCATGAGCATTGCAAATACGATGAACCCGATGATCAGCCCCATACTCACAATCATTACGGGCTCGAGAAGGCTAATGAACCGCTTGATAGCGGTATTCAGGCTTTTCTCATATGTCAGTGCAACCTTCATGAGCATGGAATCAAGCTGTCCGGTCTCCTCACCCACCTTAATCATGGATAGTGCGAGGGGAGGAAAGACATGTACATTCGACAGGGGAACGGCAATCCCCTTTCCCTGTTTTACTCCTTCCGAGACAGTATCAATAGATGAAGCTATGACCTGATTACTGATAACATCCCTGGCATTGTTCAGGGCCTGAAGGAGCGGGACACCGCTTTTGAGGAGCGTCCCGAGCGTCCTGCAAAACCGGGCAGTCTCAAGTTTTCTGATAACGTCTCCCAGAAGCCTGAGCTTGAAGCTATCCCATCTGTATCTCCCTGCATCAGATTTTGTGTATTGTTTAAAGAGAAACCACCCGCCTGTAAACGCTGCAAGGATAATCCACCAGTAAGATTTCAGGGCGGTGCTCATTGCAAGGACAATTTGTGTCGGTAACGGTATGGAGCCGCCGAGTTCATCGAATATGACGGAAAATTTCGGGAGCACGTAGGTGAGGAGGATGATTATGGACAGGCCGCTGGTAATAATAAGTATGGTCGGATATATCATCACGGATGTTATATGTTCTCTGAGTTCCTTTGAGGATTCGAGGAACTCATTGAGCTTGTCGAGAACAACATCGAGCACGCCGCCGGCCTCACCAGCCCTGACCATGTTGACATAGATCTTCGGAAACACCCGTGGATGCTTCTGGAGCGCATCAGAAAAAGAACTCCCTTCGCGGATGGACTTGAGGACCGATTGCACGATATTCTTCATTTCCCTGCTTTCAGATATGCCGGAAAGTATGTTCAGGCTCCTGTCGAGCGGCAGGCCCGCTCCCAAAAGTGCTGAGAGCTCGGTGGTAAAGGTCAGGAGATCACCTCTGGAAGACCTGAGGGAGAATTTCTTTTTTATTCCCTCGTCCGGCACATAGAGTTTGAGAGGAATAACGCCTGTATTCCTGAGCCTCTCAAGAGCAGACTTTTCATCTGCTGCTTCGATAGCTCCTTCCACGACGGTGCCGTCGATCGTGGTCGCCCTATAGGAAAAGAGGGCCAAACTATGCCTCCTGGGTAACCCGCAGCACTTCAGCAAGCGTTGTCATGCCCAGTTTTATCCTGTCAGCGCCGTACTCGAGCAGGGTTTTCATACCGTGCTGTCTCGCCGCATCCCGCAATTGATTTGAGTCTGAATTCTTCAGGATCAATCTCCGTATCTCGTCATTGACGAGCAGCAGTTCGAATATCCCTGACCTGCCGTAATATCCGGTATGAGAGCAGTGCTCACATCCTTTTCCCTGATAAAGGCTGATATCGCCATTAAGACCGAGGAGCTCGAGTTGCTCACTGTCAGCAACGGCTGGTTGAACGTGCTCTTTACACACAGGGCAAATCACCCTGACAAGCCTTTGAGCAAGGATTCCCCTGATGGTTGACGAGAGGAGAAAATTCTCGACACCCATATCCAGGAGTCTCGTTATTGCACTCGGTGCATCGTTTGTATGCAGTGTTGAAAAAACAAGATGCCCGGTAAGGGCGGACTGGATCGCTATCTCTGCCGTCTCCAGGTCCCGTATCTCACCGATGAGTATAATATCCGGGTCCTGCCTGACGATGTGTCTCAGGGTATTGGCAAAATTCAATCCGATCTGGGGTTTCACCTGTATCTGGTTCACTCCCTTTAACTGATATTCAACGGGATCTTCAACGGTGATAATTTTTTTATCAGGAGAATTTATCTTGTCAAGTGCCCCATAGAGCGTTGTCGTCTTTCCGCTTCCCGTCGGGCCGGTGACAAGGATAATGCCGTTCGGCTTTGTAATGAGTTTTTCAAATGCCTCAAGCATGTGAGTAGAGAAGCCTGTTTGATTGAGATCTATGATTATCCCCTCTTTGAGAAGGATCCTCATGACGACACTTTCACCAAAAAGCACCGGTATCGTGGACACCCGCAGGTCTATCTCGCGTTCGCCGACCTTGAGCCTTATGCGGCCATCCTGCGGGAGTCTTCTTTCGGCAATGTTCAGCTTTGCCATGATTTTTACCCGTGATACAATTGCTGCCTGCAACCTTTTCGGCGCAGTTTCTATATCATGGAGTACCCCGTCTATCCGGTATCTGACCTTTAACTCATCCTCAAACGGTTCTATGTGGATATCGCTTGCCCTGCTTTCAACAGCCCTTGTTATAAAAAGATTCACGAGTTTTATGATCGGCGCTTCTGAAGCGAGGTCTTTCAGGTGGCCGATGTCTTCTTCCTCTTCCCTGATGAATTCAAACCCCTTTTCCCCTATATCCTCGATGATCCTGTTGATATTCTGCGCCTCCTGACCGTAGAACTTTGCAATATACTCTTCAATTGTTTTGCTGTCGCAGGTGTATACAACGACATCGGATGATGTCGCAACCTTCAGTGCATCGATCGTTGCAGTATCCCCGGGAACTGCAACAACAACTTTCAGGACATTATTCTTGAGTTCAAGGGGGATAATCCTGTTTTCCCTTATGAAACGGGACGATATACCGTTTATGACAAAAGGCACGTTCGGCAGCTCTTCAGGCTCTATCCGTGGAATATCCTTTATCATCATTCACTCCCCGTCATTGCTGTCCAAAATAACCTGCGGAAAAGGAAGCCGGGTGCTGAATAAACACAATGACGACACCGTATAAAGAAAACATCCTGTTTCCCTGTGACATTCTATGAGCGTAATCAGGAAAACTTCTGATAACAGAACCGGGGTATGCCATATTAATTATCATGTCGATTCAGTGTGTTTATGAGGTATCCGGCCTCCCTTTGAAATTTATTTTGGACAAGCATGACTCCTCATAAAATTATACCACATGTATTTACTTGTTACTGTGATCATTCATAAGAACCCGTGCAACGTAATCTTCTCGTCATGCCCGAAGTTTCACCGCTTACTGCCTGCGAGGACAGGCTTAATGGGGCATCCGGAGCCTTTCTGGATTCCCCGGTCAAGAGACTGTGTCGTAATAATAATTTTTATACTGATGCCCCAAATAGTGTAGCCGCAACTTTTAAGGTGCGCCCTCTGTACGCAGGCTACCCTGTTGAATAATCATAATGACATTCCACGGGGCTCGAGCCTGCGGCTACCATTGCGGCACAATCTTCAAGCCGGGGAAGGACAAGAATGTATCCTTCCTCATAGCCGTCTTAGTACAATAAACAATAGAACACCGAGGCGCTGCATATGTTTCTTGACAGCATATCCTCTTAATATGCCCCTTCCATTTTCACGACTGCTCTCACTGTCTTGAAGATGATCGCGATATCGAGCCACAAAGACCAGTTCATGATATACCATGTATCAAGTTTTACCCTGTATTTATAACCCGTATCACTTCTTCCTGAAACCTGCCACAGACCGGTTATGCCGGGTCGTGCGCTACAAATCACCGTAACATTCTCTTCAATCTCGGCTCGCTCCCGGGGCAGATAAGGCCTCGGACCAACCAGGCTCATTTCTCCCTTGAGGACATTGAATATCTGGGGCAGTTCATCGAGCGAAGTCTTTCTCAGAAAACGGCCTACCCGCGTTATCCTCGGGTCATCCCGCAGTTTCCACGTGCTTTCCCACTCATTTCGTACTGTGTCATCCTTATCCAGTATCTCCTTGAGCTTTTCCTCTGCATCTCTGTGCATCGTCCTGAATTTATAGCACTTGAATGTTCTGCCTTTTCTCCCTATTCTTTCGTGGGCATAGATAAAAGGCCCTGGTGTCTCTAACCGGATGATCAATCCTATAATGCCGATAGCCGTGAGAAGAAAGGGGATTGAGATGATGCTGACCATGATATCAAAGAGCATTTTCAGTCCCCTGTTTGTTCGTGATTTCAGATTATTTTTTATGTTCATGAGAAATATCTCCTCACGGAACAGATGGAAAAGGTCCGTATTCAGGAGAGCGATGCCCCTCAGGTCAGGTATTATCATCGTATTGGGGATATGATTCTGGATATCGGCTGTGAGCGTAGAAAGTCTTTCTGACGGGAGAGAGGGCATGGCAATTATGATTGTTCTAATGCCCAGTTCTTTTACAAATTTTGGAAAATATTTTATGCTTCCAAAGACCTTTTTGCCGTTAATGTATGTCCCCTTTTTTCGGACATCGTCATCCAGAAACCCGAGGATATCAAACCCCATGTGTTTTTCCCTCCCGAGACCCTCCATAACCAGTCTGCCGGCATTTCCTGCGCCGAGTATAAGCACGCGTTCTTTCCAGACCCCTATCTCGTAAAGGAGTTTCTTTCCCCAGAGCCGGAAGACAGGAAATAAAAAGAGAGAAGAAAGCCACATGCTCAGCAGCGCCAGTCGTGATACCTTATCACTCATCTTACCGAGGCTGACAATAGCAAATATCACGACACCCGCAAGGGTAACTGATTTTACCAGATGCCACGTTTCATCCCAGAACGGATGATTTGACGTGTAGAGGCCATCATAAGAGATAAAAAGAACAAACACAACCGGCATCCACCAGAACGATACAAAATGCAGATATGAAAAAATGAACAGGGGCAGGTCGGGAGAAAATGATGCAATGACCTTGGCCCTCAATATCCAGGCAATAAAGAGAGAAGAGTAAAAGGCTGCAAGGTCGATAACAATGAGACAGACAACCTGCATGATACGCCTTATCACCAGGGAAAATTCCATCATCCTGCAAATAACCCGATCCTGTATGCGAGATATTTTGTCGCAGACTCAAGGAAAATATAGGGTATCCAGCGGTATTTATGCCGTTTGACAACAAAGTTCACCTGCTGAAAGACGAGCTTCAATCCCTCACCCTCCGGTTGGGCATACTCCCGGATCCATCTGTTTTTTCTCAGGGAGGAACCGATATCGAAATAGCGCCTGAATTGCCCGGAAAGCGAAAGGTCATGTGAGTGAATGACCTTCGCCTCCGGCACATAAGCGACCCTGTAACCGTTCATGAGTAATTTTGCAGTCATGAGCATATCTTCATTTGCATTGATGTCCTCGGGGAACATCCCGGCCTTTAAAAAGACTTCTTTCTTAAAGGCTGAACAGACATTACTGAAAAAAAAAGTTTTAATGCCGTACTGTTTTGTATCCCCCAACCCCTTCACTATCCCCTTGTCAGGGTAGTTAAACTGCCTCACGAAGATCTCTAACGGTGACGCATCCGGCCTGGGAATATGCCTCCCGAAAGTTGCCGCAATATCAGACATCTCAAGAGGTGCCGTCAAGGTCCGGAAAAGCGTATGATCCACGGGGATGGCATCCTGTGTCATAAAAACGAGCGTATCACCTGCTGCTTCTGTTGCTGCCCTGTTTCTCGTCCTTCCGTGGTTGAATGCATGTCTTGGGATCACGATCGTCTTTGCATCGAACTCCTTTGCAATATCGACGGTTTTGTCCTCTGATGAGGAGTCTATGACGATTACTTCGGATAAACCGCTGTCCTGTTTCCTGACCATGGAAAGCAGGTGCGCGATATGTGCTTCTGCATTGCGTGTGGGGATTATGACCGAAATATACATGGAACATTATTTTAGCACATGAAAAGAAACAAGGTATTACATTTCAAGCTGTTATTGCGTAAGTTTTTCCCTATGCAACTAGGTGCGCGTCGAGAAAGGTCATTACAATTCCCATAGAAATGTACTATAATACGGGAGGCCATAATGAAGAAAGGTAAGAAACCCCGTGTTGAAATTTTCACTGATGGTGCCTGCAGTGGAAACCCCGGCATAGGAGGCTATGGCGCCCTTTTAAGATCAGGCTCCCGGGAAAAAGAAATCTCTGGCTGTGAACCGCTCACAACGAATAATCGCATGGAACTTACTGCCGTCATAAAAGCACTCGAGTCCTTAAAAAAACCGTGTCAGGTAACGATTACAACGGATTCTAACTACATCGTGAAAGGAATGACGGCATGGATCTTTTCATGGATGAAAAACCAGTGGAAGAATAGCAGGAAAGAGAATGTCATGAACAGGGACCTTTGGGAAAAACTCCTCGACCTCTCAAAACGACATGATATCTCATGGCACTGGATAAAGAGTCACCAAAACCATGCCGAGAACGAGCGGTGTGATAAGCTTGCCAAACGTGCAATTAAAAAATGCAGAGGGGTGGTGTCGCCGATGCCTTCCGTGAAAAGAACCTGATCATGAAACATATCGATGCAAGCAATCTGACCGGGATGTTTCTCATTGCAGTTCCCAGTTTAAAGGATCCTCATTTCGAACAGACTATCGTGCTCATCTGTGACCACACGAAAGAAGGTGCCTTTGGCCTCGTCGTAAATCGCATCCTCCTCAACAGCTTTATACCGCTTCTTGGCGGACTGGATATCAAGGACTGCGTCACAGATATCCCGGTATTTTATGGCGGCCCTGTCAAGCCGGAACAAGGATACATCCTCTATTCTCCTTCTAAGAATTATCAACCTTCAATAAAAATAGACAACAATCTCATGCTTACGACAGCGAAGGAAATCCTTATTGATATTGCAGGTGCCCGGGGACCAAAGCAATTCCTCTTCGCACTTGGGTTTGCCGGCTGGGCACCCGGTCAGCTTGAATATGAGCTCACGATTGACAGCTGGCTCGTAGCCCCGGCGGACAATCATATTATCTTCGATCTCCCGGTAGATAAACGCTGGAGAGCGGCAGCAGAATCCATAGGTATTGATATAACCCGTCTCGTCCAGAGGCACGGCCTCGTATGACATCGCGCCTCCCCTGGTCGCAGACTGCATAGGTGCTCTATAAATTAGCAGCAGATTTTACTGTCTTTATCCACTTTTTGTGGATCATATTCTTATTGTTTGGTGCGATTATCGGGAGGAAATTCCGTGCCGTCAAGTATCTCCATATTGCCGGTCTCGGCTTTGCGGTTATCATGCAGATATTCGGATGGTATTGCCCCCTCACGCATCTTGAAGTCTGGCTCAGGCAGAGACACGAACCGTTACTGACATACCGGGGTTCATTCTTGATCCACTACGTGGAACGGATAGTCTATGTGGAACTGACTCCCGGAATAATCTTTGTGTTAACCATAATTCTTATCGTTGCATCCGTGTTCCTCTACAGGAAAGGAAACAAGAGGGACAGCGAGGGAGGAAATCATACGAAGCACATGCTCTGATGCTTCCTGTATGATATGTAACGCAGCTCATTCGTGAATACGGGCACCTAAGGGAGCGCGGGGTACTTCCGTCCCCTTTTTCTCTCCTTTCCCCGGATCATCGTCATGAGTCTGCACTGGTATCGGAGCGGTATATGAAAAAAAAGAATTTGCAGGCGCTCATAAAGATCATGGAAAAGCTCAGGAGCAAGAAAGGATGCCCATGGGACAAAGAGCAGACAAGGACATCCCTGAAACCATATATTATTGAAGAAGCGTATGAGCTTATCGAGGCAATCGAGGATGATGACCCGGATAGAATACGTGAAGAACTTGGGGATCTCTTATTTCAAATAGTTTTCCAGTGTCAACTGGCCAGGGAGAGGCAAGAATTTACTATTCATGACGTTATCGATAAGATCAGCAAAAAGATGATTGAAAGACATCCCCATGTCTTTGGAAAAGCAGTGTACAGGACAGCAGATGAAGTCATCGTTCATTGGGAAGAACACAAAAAGCTTGAAGGCAAACGGCGTGAATCCATCCTCGAGGGAATCCCTGAGTCAATGCCTTCGCTGCTCAGATCAAATAGGCTGCAAAACCGGGCAGCACAGGTCGGGTTTGACTGGGAAAAAGTCGAAGATGTCCTGGAAAAGCTCGATGAGGAATTGAAAGAGTTCAAAGACGCTGTAAAAACGGACCGGCACGAAAAAATAGAAGAAGAACTCGGTGATATATTTTTTATGCTCGTTAATGTATCAAGGTCTGTCGGGGTCAACGCCGAAGATGCACTGAGGAAAACAATACGCAAATTCGTTTCAAGATTCCGTTATATTGAAATGAATGCTGCCCGTCAGGGGAAAAAGCTGACAGAAATGACCCTCGGTGAAATGGACAGCTTATGGGATGAAGCAAAGAGCGACGAGCAGTCCGGAACATGAACTCTTGACAAAATATCCTGCGGCAGAAACAGGGATCGGGATACTGTCGGAACATGAACCTCCCCGCAGCTGAGACGGCGGGGAAGTTCATTGTACCGGAGGCACTGCCGCCTTCAACGTCTTTTGATTTCAACATGATTTTATCATATGCCCTGATGCAATTCTCAAAAGTTCTCTCATATTCTGATGCAACTCAAGAATTGCATCACAGCATGAACAAGGTGTTGCTGCAAAAGACGTTTCAGCCGGCCGCTCCTCCGGAACATGCAGTTTCCGGATTAATGGGCACATAATGAAAGCAGCCAAGATTTACAGTTCCCGTTTCACGGTCAAAGCCATATAATAATGGAAATGAAGAAGAGAGAAATGTTATTTTATAGGCGGTTGTGGGCGATTAGCTCAGGGGGAGAGCGCTTCCTTCACACGGAAGAGGTCGCTGGTTCGAAACCAGCATCGCCTACCATAATCATCTGTTTTTAAAGGGGAAAACAAATGGCTTACCCACGCCAATTAGCAAGCCTTACAATTAATGTTATGCTGAAATATAAACGTGAGGTGATATAGTATGACGACAAAAACAAAAGATCTCATTTCAACAGTCGAATCTTTACCGATAGACATTAAAACTACACTGATTGAGAGACTTCTTAACAGCCTTCATCCATCTCAAAAAGAAATAGACAAATTATGGGCACGGGAAGCCTAGAGAAGAGTTAGTGAAATTAAAACCGGCAAAGTAAAAACTATTTTACCTACTCAACGCCTTTGAATCCTGCTCTAATTGTGTTTATTCCAACCCGGATTCTTTAATCTCAAGAACACACCGCTTGTCGAGTTTAGCACCGACAGCACTTAGTATCGTTCTCATAGCATGCGCTGTATTTCCCTGCTTTCCGATAACCTTCCCAATATCACTTTTAGCAACACACAATCCAAAA